>Ga0302288_1002054_pt1 | contig 12151 bp, 9 predicted proteins | sample III_Fen_N1_1_FD_194549 | JGI IMG/M metagenome (GOLD analysis project Ga0302288, IMG submission 194549) | Peat permafrost microbial communities from Stordalen Mire near Abisko, Sweden - III_Fen_N1_1 | ecosystem: Environmental > Terrestrial > Soil > Wetlands > Permafrost | place: Sweden: Abisko...
TAAGCATCATTACACTGCCGGGTGTAGTAAACTCAAAAAGGTTGTAGAAATTGCGTGCCAGCAGGTTTTTATATGAATCGCGAAAGAACGCGTAACCAATTTCAATATAGGCTTTATAACGCATGAAACTTTCAGGTTCCATCGCTTCGAGCTGCGGTTTCATCACAGCATCGTCTTTCGAAAAGATTAACTGTTCCCCGTTTCCGAAATAGAGCTTGTAAATTGTTGAAAGATCCTTTAATTCAAAACATTCATCAAAATTAAGGCCTAAAGATTCGAAAACAGTCCGGTAGATGGAAGGCATCAGTAGAATCGTCGCCCCAATATCAAACCTGTGACCATCGCGTAGAATCTGACCGCATCTTCCGCCTGACTGAGAATTTTTCTCATAGACAGTTACATCAAAACCATTATTTGCCAAGGTTATAGCAGTTGCCATTCCTGCTATTCCGGCACCCACTATTACAACCGATTTTTTGTTCATTGAAATAATCCGTTCCTTTTTGCAATTCCGGTCACATCATTCCTATTGATCCCAGATTGGTGTTAAAAATTATCAGTCGATACAGGGCAGGAATCATTACAATAAATTTTAACGATGAAGGCAATTTGGAAATATTCAAAATAAGAATCCCTTGCAGCAAAAACTGGTGCAAGGGATTCATTTTACGGGTCGTCCTCAATATTCGCGGTTTCCCGGTGTATAACACTTTACATTTTAATCAAATGATTTACTTCTTATTCAACAATGCTGGTAATAAGTTGCTCTCTTATTTGCTTGTACTTCAACCAGTCGAACTGCCGGAGAAAACGCTCGGCTGCAATTGCCCCGCGTTTAAACAGATCGAGTTTTTCGTCGTCGGTAATTCCGAAATTAAGCCAGTCATGGTTGCCAATATCTATCTTTTCGATGAGCAGGCTATAGTCAGGGTTTTTGAGCAGAAAATCGTAATCGTGAAGATGGCGGGACGAGTTGAACATCGCACCAAACAAATTGGTCGGATTCGTGATATTATTGGCAATATTGCGGTTATCACCAAGCCGGATTCCAAAAGTGGGCATTCGCGGAATTGTGTTTTGCTTATGGAAAACATCTATCGGGAAATTCGACAGAATACCACCATCAACAAAGAAACACTTTTGAGGCAAAGCTCCCGTGAAACTTACGGTATCCACCCAATTTTTTTGAGCATCAGGGCCTTGGGGGATGTTGTCGATTTGTAACGGACTGAAAAAGTAAGGGATCGACATGGAAGCCCTCACAAAAAGAGCCGGATTCTCGCTTTCAGGATTGCTCCAGTAAAGGCTCGCCATTCGTGGAAACTCGACCTTGGTTTCTGTTGTAAGATCAGCCGAGATAATTGCAATCCGGGGTTTCAGTCCATCAAGTGTTTTTTGAATTCCCTGGCGGATAATCAAATCGGCAGGTGGTTTTGCAAAATGTTCGTTGAGGTCGGCAACCGAATTTATGCCGTTATTTTCAAGAAATTTAGCAAGCCAGTTCTGAAAATCATCACCCGGATTAAGTCCCAGATCATCAAATATTTCATCAATAACCTGCCATCCTTTCCAGATCATTTTCACCCGTTTGGCTTTTTCGACCAAAGCTTTGATAAAATCTTTTGAATCAGAATCCCCGTCAACAAAATCATAGAGATTTTTATTTACAAGCACGTCAACGACTTTCTCCGATTTAGGTTTTGAAATATCTCCCAAACCGGCCAGTAACATGGCATTGATTGAACCGGCAGATGTCCCTGCCAGACTGAAAAAACGAATTCCCATTTGTTCAAGCACATAGGTATATCCGATTAATGCTACTCCCAATACACCTCCACCTTCCTGAACGAGTTCGACATACTGATTCCCGGAACTATCCATGAGGTCGGAGAATTGCATTTGATTTATTTTGTCATTTTTCATCCTTTCGATCAACTGAAGGACTTCCTGCTGATTTGTAAAATCTGTTGTTTTCATCCTTTAATATTTTATTTTTATGGCCGGATGGAACCCGCATGTGAAACTTTCATCCGTGTTAGTTTTTAACGAACATGCTCGTTTCCTGGTTATTAAAATTTTGAATGGGTATAATATTTCCTTCAACTATTTCTAATCAGGGTACGTAAGGGTTGAAAGACTGGTTTATACGGTGAATTCACTAATATTGTTACTTTAAATTCGATTTAGGTTAAATTTGCAGCAAAACATTCATATCACTATGCGGAAACTGGTATTTGCAACTAACAATGATCACAAATTGCGAGAGCTGAAACAGATTCTTTCGTCGGAATTTGAATTATTGAGTCTGAATGAAATTGGCTGTACAGACGATATCCCCGAAACAGGAACGACCCTTGAGGCCAATGCGGCACAGAAGTCCTTCTATATCTGGAATAAATATGGCGTTAATTGTTTTGCTGATGATACAGGTCTTGAAATTGAAGCTCTTGGAAATGAGCCAGGTGTCTATTCTGCGCGATATGCCGGAGAAGGAAGGGATGCCTCCGACAATATGTTGAAGGTTTTGGAAAAAATGAAATACGAAACCAACCGGAATGCACGTTTCAGGTGCGTTATTTCATTAGTCATTAATGGAGAAGAAGAACAATTTGAGGGAATCGTGGAGGGTGAAATACTTACTGAAAAGCATGGTGTTGCCGGTTTCGGATACGATCCAATTTTTATGGCTAATGGTTTTAACCAATCTTTCGCTGAAATGTCAGCTGATGACAAAAACAAAATAAGCCACAGGGGACGTGCTGTAATGAAATTGGTTGAATATCTGAAAAATATATAATTTTCGCTACAAGGAAAGGTCGGTTTGTGATAAACTAAATCTTGAATCGTTTGATGAACCAAAAACTGAGATCACTTGCTTTTGTATTAACTGGCGTTTTTGTTTTCTGCGAGGTTCCGGCAAATAACTGGCGCTCCTACCTGTCGTATTATCAGACAATCGCCATCTCCCAGAGCGATAAGAAAATATTTGCTGCCAACGAAAACGGACTTTTTTCTTACAATCTTTCCGATAAAACTTTCGAAACAAAGTCGCGCGTTGAAGGATTGTCGGATTCAGGGATTTCGGCCATCGGTTGGTCATCTTCAAAAGGTGGATTATTAATTGGTTATTCGAACGGGAATCTGGATCTTCTTTCAGGCAATGTTATTCTTAACCTGCCAGACATTAAACTCAAAACTTCAATTGTTAGCAAAGAAATTAATAGCATTTTTTGTGAAGGCGATTTTGCATGGTTAAGCTGCGATTTTGGCATTGTAAAAATCAATCTCAAAAAGTGGGAGGTGGCCGAAAACTGGGTAATTGGACCAGATGCTACTCCAATTGGCGTCCGGGAGTTGGCATCAGATGACCGGTATTTCTGGGCCGCAACTGAGGCTGGTGTTTTCAGGGCTGATAAAAACAACCCGAATCTTCAGGATTATCATAATTGGATTCTTCAGGATCAGCTACCATTTCCGAATAATCAATTCATTTCAATAACAGTATACACGAATAAAGTTTACACAGTTGATTTCGCTGGAAGGATCTATTCCTTCGACGGAACATTGTGGCAGCAGGTACATTCCGATATTGCAGGCGTGCGAAAAATCAAGGCATTCCCGTCAGCACTGGCTTTTATCTGTGACAAAAGTATTGAAGTGATAGGTGCTGGCAGCCACCTGACGGTTTCAGGTTACGGTTTACTAAATCCATCCAATTCAATAATTAATCCTATTGATGCGCTCGTCAGCAATTCGGGCGATTTGTGGATTGGCGACCACACTTTTGGCCTGATTCAAAAACCGGGAAGCGGTTCGTATCTTTCAATGGTTCCTTCAAGTCCTTCTAAAAACAATGCATTGAAAATGACTACCTCAGGACCTGATTTATACATCGCCACCGGTAATGATGATTCACAATCAGCAGCCGTCCCTGCTGAAATTCACAGATTAAAAGATCAGAAATGGATTTCCGTTAATGAAAATACTGACGCTAAGTTAGTCGGACTTAAAAACATTGTAAATGTCGTTGCATCTCCTGCAAATCCGGAACATTATTGGGGATCGACCCGTGGTGACGGACTTATTGAATTTGATGGACAAAAAGTTATTAAAATCTTTAATTCTGGTAATTCATCACTAGAATCCCAAAATGGGATCTGCAAAACCAGCGGATTGGTATACGATGTCAATGGAAATTTATGGATAACTAATCCATCAGCTAAAAACCAGCTTCATTTAATCAAACCAGATGGTACCTGGAAATCGTTTAGCTATCCGGGAATTGATAATATGTTTAATCCTGCCGGCGATATAATTATAACAAAAACCGATACCAAATGGATCATTGTTAATAATTCAGACCTATTTGCACTGCGAACAAGAAAAACGATAGACAACACCGATGATGATATTTATCGGAAAACATCTGTCCGAAGCCGATTTTCGAATAGCGAAACAACTGTTATAAAAGGGTTTAATCAGGTCAATGCCCTGACAGAGGATCAGGATGGTTCATTGTGGGTCGGAACGGAAAACGGCGTAGTGCTTTATAATAATCCCGAATCCCTGTTTGGAGACAATGAATTTTACGGTGCTCAGCCTTCCGTCGATCTTGGCGATGGTCTTTTCCATCCGCTTCTTGAAAATGAGGTAGTTAGTGCGATTGCTGTTGATGGAGGCAACCGAAAGTGGATTGGAACATTACACTCAGGCGTTTTTCTCTTTTCTGCAGACGGGTCAAAACTGATTCACCATTTTAATACTGGTAATTCACCGCTTTTTTCGGACAATGTAACCAGCATTGCCATCAACAGTTTAAATGGTGAAGTTTTTTTTGCTACCGAACGGGGTTTAATCTCCTGGATGGGTGATGCCACTGCAGGAAATAGTTCGTTTCAACACCTGTATGTGTGGCCAAATCCTGTAAGGGAAACCTACCACGGAGATATTACTATCGATGGACTTTTGGACGAATCGGTTGTGAAAATAACCGATGTCGCCGGCAACCTTGTTTACAAGACTACTTCAAATGGGGGACGTGCAACATGGAATGGGAAGAACCGAAATGGTGAGCGCGTCAGTACGGGTGTTTACCTGATTTTTTGTGCCGATCGCCAGGGGAACCAGTCGCGTGTTATCAAACTGCTTTTTATTCATTAGAAGATGTTACAAAAAACACGCGGAATAGTGCTTCGCAGCCTTAAATACGGCGAAACAGGAATGATTACCACCATTTATACCGAGGTGTTTGGCAGGATGGCTTTCATCATGCAGGGGATTCATGGAAAAAAAACGTCGGTCAAAGGAAATCTGCTAAAGCAACTTTTCCTTTTAGAGATGGACGTTGACTTTAAGCCGGGCAGGGAACTGCAAAGGGTAAAGGAGATTAAAAATATTTCACCATTTGGTTCGATTCCTTTCAGTATTCCAAAATCTTCACAAGCCCTTTTTCTTTCAGAACTTTTGGAAAAGGTGCTTCGCGAGGAGGAGTCGCGACCCGATCTGTTTGGTTTTCTTTATCGGTCGATTCAGGTGCTTGATTTATTGGAAGATGGAATCAGTAACTTTCATTTGATATTTCTGATTCAACTTACCCGGTATCTTGGATTTGGTCCGTCGAATAATTATTCTGCAAACAATCATTTTTTTGATATGATCGCAGGTAGTTTCGTTTTAATGCCGCCCGTACACCCCTGGTTTTTGAAAAACCCCGAAAGTTCGGTACTTGCCCAATTAATTGAAATAAGCTATCAGAATTCATCTGAATTCAAACCAGATCAGGGATTACGAAATCTTTTGCTCGATTTTTTGCTCGAGTATTATGGCCTTCATCTTGGAGATAAACTCAAATTAAACTCACTTGAAATATTAAGAGAAATACTTCATTGACAACAATATAGAATTATCGGAACAATAATAAAGTCTAACAATCAATCTGAATTGGAAAATCTGAATGGTGCGATAAAAAATATTGTTACTTTTGCAGTTAGCAACTGATTACAATAAAATGGTTTCATCAAAAATTCCAACTTCGAAGAAAAACGCCTTTACTACAATTCTCGGAATTGCGGAAGAGGTTCATGCGATCGACTTGGCTGTCCCTATGTCCAATCTTGTTTGTCCTGAGAAACTAATCGATCTGGTTAGCAAAAATATGAGACTCGGCAATAATGATTACTCTCCCGCTGAAGGTGTTGATCATTTACGAGCACAAATTATCAATCTTGTCAACCAGCAGAATAACGCGAATTTCAATCCGGAAACAGATATTACCATCACGGCAGGTCCTGCACAGGCAATGACTACCGCTATAAGTACGTTTGTAAAAGAGGGCGATGAAGTTGTTATATTTGAACCGATCCAGGAATCTTATGCACCGTTTATTGAACTGAATGGCGGACGTCCTATTTTTGTCAACCTGAAGATGCCTGATTTCAGGATTGATTGGGAAGAGGTGAAAAAACTGGTTACTTCAAAGACCAAGATGATCATTATCAACAATCCTCAAAATCCGATTGGACGGATATTTAGTGAAGAGGATATTGATCAGTTGAAAAGGATGACAAACGGAACAAAACTGGTAATACTGAGCAATGAGGTTTTTGACCATATTGTCTTTGATAACCTGAAATTCCGGAGTCTTGCTTCTATTCCTGAACTGGCATCCAAAAGCTTAATTGTTTCAAGTTTTGGGCCTGTATTCAATATTACAGGTTGGGGAATAGGGTATGTTTTTGGTCCGGAAAAACTGATGAGTGAATTCAGAAAGATTCAACAATATCAAGGCTTTAGCGTAAATACGCCTGCACAGTTCGCTTTGGGTGAATTTTTGGAGGACGGACCCGATTTTGAAGCAATTTGTGAAACCTACCATAGTAAGCGTGATTTGTTTATTTCGTTGTTGCAAGGGAGCAATTTTGAGCTCGTTCCGACCCATTCGACTTTTTATCAAATTTTGGATTATAGTAAGATATCAGATGAATCGGATGTTGATTTTGCAACAAGACTCATCATGGAGTATGGCGTCGCTACAGTTCCATTCTCTGCTTTTCAGCACGAAAAAACTAAAAATCAACTTATTAGGATATGCTTTGCCAAGCCCGACGAATTACTTAGAGAGGCAGCCAAAAAACTGAAGAGCGTACCTGTTGTCAGTAATCATCGATAGCAGAAAGCTTTCAAACCAGGTGGTTTTTGGCCAGATTCGGAAAAAGATTACTTTTGCACTGCAAAATATTTCCGGCCTCATAGTTCAAGGGATAGAATGGAAGTTTCCTAAACTTTAGATTCGCGTTCGAGTCGCGGTGAGGCTACAGTTAAAATCTCAATCATCTGACAATCAGTGGTTGAGATTTCTGTTTTGGGTCATTTGTGAAACAGGTGTTACAATCAGCAATTTTTTGGTACTCGCACAATGGTTTCAAATCACTTTGTGCCTTGTATTATTGGAACCTCCCGAACTAGTTCAATCTTTTCTTTATCTGACTTAGTCAGTGCATCATTCAATTGTCAATATAGATTTGATATTCTTCGATCTTTGTTTCCAACCTTCTTGCAAGAAATTCGTTGCCTTCTTTAAGTTCGTTCAATATTAACCTTGCTTCCTCCCGGTAATCCATTTTCCTTTCATTATTCCAATGGGCAGGAGGTGGCTGAAGATTTGTTATCCTGTCTGCAAGTTTTACCGTCCAAATTTCCGAAGGCATTTTTGTAATCCTATTTAACGAATCAGCCATCTGTTGATCCTTTGGCAATTTAGTATTCTTGGTCAATGCCTTTACACATACTGGAATTGCAATACCAAAATTTTCCTCCAATTCAATTTCAGTAGTGTTGGTGTCTTCTAATGTGTCGTGCAACAATGCTGCCTGAATTGCTAATTTCAAATTAAAGTTTTCCGTCTTTTGGTCAGCCAGCAGAATTTCCATGCACAAGTTACTTAAATGAACTGCATAAGGGATTTTCGTACCGGGTATATATTGGTTCACCTTAGCATGTTTATCAGCTGCGAACAAGATCGTTTTCTGATAAATACTTTGAATATTCTCCCTATCGTCTTGTAGTGATTCAATTAGCTCTTCTATAACCTCTTCGGCATATTTAATACCTGAAAAGAAAGGTGGTTTTATATTCAGATCAGAACAACAAATTTTCGGATTATCACCAAAACTTAACCATGAACTTACTAATTCTTCAATTTTTGTACCCGTTGACCACAAACGAATTACTTCATTTTTCACAATTCCTTGTGCTTCTTTTAATGCCTCCTGTTCCGAATTGAAACTGCCTTTGTCATCCACCTCATCATCATCCATGTAATGGAAATTGTCATAAACTCTTAGAAAATAGCTCATTTAATTTTTTCGGTTTTAAGATTTTTCATATTTTTTTCTTTCTGAATTATTTGTTTGAAACAGTGAGGCTACAAAATGCAGAACCCACAGTTTCGGCATTTTGAGTCTTTGTAAGATACTACTTTTTTTAATAAGCGTTGTTTCGGCAACTTCCTGAACCAAATATCTGATTCCATTGACAATATTCTTCAGGATTCGCAAAGGGGATAAAGTCATCCTTGAAATTTGTAGAACCAAGACCTTTTTCCTCAAAAACCTTCATTTCATTTTCCATCTACCTGGCGGATCAGTAACTTTATTTGCTCAATTACGTTTTAACCTATGATGCCTCCGTAATTTATTTCTGATCAAACGGGAGAAAACGGCTATTTCGATTATATATTTGAACCATGATTGTTATTCCCTATGATTTCTCTCACTTTTTCAACAACATGATGGACAGCTATGTCATTCTGACAAATTAAAAATATACTATTCATGGGATTGCGCTTAAGAATGATTTTATCAATTGGTTTCATCACTTCGCTGATGGTAGCTATCACGCTTGTTTACACTAACATGCGTCATTTTGCGACCCTTAAGGAGAATCTGATAGAGCAAACCCGTATCAATTTGCAAATCATTGCCGAATACAGCAGCATCCCGTTGGTTTTTGATGACAAAAAAGATGCAGCGGTGGTTCTGAAGAAGCTCGGTAAAATTCCTCATCTGGTTTCTGCAGTAATTTACGATACTAAATATGTCCCTTTTGCATCTTTTGGAAACGACTCTGTACAAAGGATTTCTCAGGGGGATAAATTTTTTCTGGAAGATATCCTGTTTCGGAATAATGCGATGTACATGAGCGTCCCGATTAGTTTTAACGGTAAGAGGCTGGGTGCGCTTATTGCTGAAATTGATATGAATTTCAGGGAGAAACAGAAACTTGAGGAGATTGTACTTTTTATCGTACTGTTTGTTGGTATGGTTTTTATTTCATTGATAATGGCTTATTTCATTGGTGGTGCGATGGCAAAACCCCTTTTGCTGCTTTCAAATAAAATGAGGACCATATCGAAAGACAATAACTTTGAAGAGTACATTGATATATTCAGAAAAGATGAAATCGGCGGATTGATTCACGGATACAATTATATGCTGAGCCAGCTGGCAAAATGGAAAAATAAACAGCTGGAGACTGAAGCTGAACTGCGTAGTTCAAACGAAATACTTGAATTAAAGGTCGTAGAAAGAACAAAGGATTTGCATTCGGTGCATGAAAAAGTTAAAAGTCATCTTCAAAATGAACAGGCGATCCTGGAAAGTTTACCCTACGGAATAGTGCTGATTGATAATAATGATGAAATTATTGAGATTAATCAGTTTGCACTCCGGCTTTTAAAGTATACGACCCAAAAACCAAAATACATTACTGAAATAAGCCACGACAACGAATTTTCAGTAAACGAGGCCAAATCACCTGACGGTTATACTGAACCTTATCAGTCGCTTCAGTCTGAACTTATCAGTATGAATGGTACTACTGTCCCGGTTTTAAAATCCGCGATGCAAATTGAATATAATGGTCAAAAGGTTTTACTTGAGGCGTTTGTTGATATTTCAGATTTAAAGAAGACGCAGCGGCAACTGATAGAGGCGAAAGAGAAAGCGCAGGAATCGGATCGGTTGAAATCTGCGTTTTTGGCTACTGTCAACCATGAACTCAGAACGCCGTTGAACCATATCCTGGGTTTTAGCGAGTTGATTAAATCGGGAGTAGATCCCGATGACGCCAAAAGCTTTGCAAATGATATTCTCACGAGCGGTAAGAATCTGTTGTCGATTGTTGAAGATGTTTTTGATCTGGCATTGGCCGAAGAGGACAAAATAAAAATCAGGACGCAATCCTTCAGGTTGATGGATCAGTTTATGGAAAATAAATCTTCGTTCGAAACGATTCTGAAGTCATCGGGAAAAGAAGATCAGATTACCCTGATTTTTAAGCCGGAAAATAAATCGTTGCTGGGATATTATATAGCTGACAAAAACAAGATTAACCAGGTGCTTACTCACCTGTTTAAAAATGCAATAAAATTTACAGGAAGCGGAACAATTGAAATAGGCTTTAGGGTTCAGAACATTAATCAATTGATCTATTACATAAAGGACACAGGTATCGGTATTCCGAAAGAAAAGCTATCGGTAATTTTTGATTTTTTCCGCCAGGGAGATGATTCATTAACACGTGAGTATGGCGGACTGGGAATAGGACTGGCCATTTCTTTGCGAATCTCGAGATTACTGAATGGTTCATTAACCGTTGAATCGGAACAGGACAAAGGGAGCACATTTTACTTTACCGTTCCTGTAGAAGTATCAGAGCAGCAAACGAAGGATTAAGGGCTATTCCCGAAGAATATTGATTACTAAGATTCCTAGTTTAACTTCAGAAGTTTCATCATTTTTCTGGCAATGTCAGTGTTTTCCATAAATCCGGTGAATTGATCTGCTCCCGGGCCAAATGCATAAACTGGAACCACAATACCCGTATGTTCACCTGAGGTATATTTGGCAAGCACTTTGCCTGTTTTATAATCGCCGCCATTAAGGGTCATTCCACCAGTTTCGTGGTCCGCTGTTACTATAATCAGGGTTTCACCGTTGGAGGCTGCAAATTTCAATGCGGCGCCTATGGCCCTGTCAAAATCAAGTGTTTCAAGTACTACACCTGGTGTTTTATTCTCATGCGCCAGAAAGTCAATCTCCGATCCTTCAACCATCAGAAAAAAGCCTTTTTTACCCTGCGAAAGCAGGTTGATTGCTGTCTGTGTTGCAGGAACAAGTATTTCACCCCGTTCAGGCATTGGCACATCATGTTCCTGAGCAGTAAACCCGGCCAGTTTTCCCGATTTTGTTTTCTGAATATCCTCAATATTGTTTAAAACCTGATACCCTTTTTCCTTCAACTCTTTACTTAGGTTTCTACCATCCTTGCGCTCTTCGAAGTTTTTTCTTCCCCCTCCAATAAAAACATCTATATTGGTTGTCATAAACGCGAGCGCTATATCCTCATAACTTCCTCTTGAACTTACATGAGCAATAAACGAAGCGGGTGTTGCATGTGTGATTGCAGAAGTCGAGACGAGACCGGTCTTAAGCCCTTTCTTCTCAGCCATTTCGCGGATGTTTGTAACAGGTTTTTTGTCAGGATCGACCCCAATCGCACCGTTATACGTTTTAATACCGGAGGAGAGTGCAGTTCCGCCTGCAGCCGAATCTGTGATGTAATTATCTGATGAATAGGTCTTTGAAAATCCAATATTTTTAAAGTTTTCCAAAAACAAATGGCCTCCGTTGGCAGTCATTGCGGAATAAACATGCGCCAGCCCCATCCCGTCGCCGATCATGAGGATGATATTTTTAGGTGCTTTTTTCCTGGTTGGCTGCACATAATTCTGTACTTCATAAAACGATCCGCCTGGATATACTTCGTTTAATGCTTTGTTTTTGGGATCTTTGTATTCCTCCTGACCAAAACAGGTGAAGGAACCAAAGCCTATTATTAAAATGCTAAAGATCAAATAATTTAAGAACTTGTTTGATTTAATCATGATTGATATTTAATTTTTGGAATATATTGATATTGGGTTTTTGCTAAGATTTTGAAGTCTCTTTTTTATGAGGCTGATCAATTAATCCAGCTTCCATACCGGGCCGGAGAACTACAGGCTGATGTTTCTTCTGTATGCGCATATTGACCATTTCAACAAGAAGGGAGAAGAATACTGCAAAATAGATATACCCTTTTGGAACTTCTA
>Ga0302288_1002055_pt1 | contig 12150 bp, 11 predicted proteins | sample III_Fen_N1_1_FD_194549 | JGI IMG/M metagenome (GOLD analysis project Ga0302288, IMG submission 194549) | Peat permafrost microbial communities from Stordalen Mire near Abisko, Sweden - III_Fen_N1_1 | ecosystem: Environmental > Terrestrial > Soil > Wetlands > Permafrost | place: Sweden: Abisko...
GAATTCGAACTCTTCAGGGTATGTGACCGAAAAAATTTTTCAGGCAATTGAAGCCGGTTGTATTCCGATATATTGGGGAGCTGACAATCAACCAGAATCCGGTATATTAAACCCTGAAGCTATCATTTTCTGGACTCAAAACAATGATAATACAGATATCTATCAAAAAATTAAGGTGCTATGTGAAGATACAAAATACTATAAGGAATTCGTATCTCATCCACGGTTATTGCCTGATGCGGAAGATATTATATGGAATTATTTTATGTCATTGAAACTAGAACTAGCTAAATTATTTATTTAATTAATTATTTATTTTATTGAAATTATATGCAGAATACAGAATTAATGAAACACGGGGTCAAGGAAAGAACAGTAATGTTAGATTATATAAAAGGTTTCGCAATAATTTTAGTTATTATAGGACACTCGATACAATACGGCAGTGGAATAAATTTTTTGAATAGTGATTCGTTTCCTTATGAAAAATTGGTTTTTAAAGTTATTTATAGCTTTCATATGCCTCTTTTTATGGTTGTAAGTGGTTATTTGTTCTTCAATACAATAAACAGGTATTCAGTCAAACAATTGCTGTCGAGTAGAATTACGAAGCTTGTAGTCCCTGTTTTCGTTTGGGTGGGTTTGTTTTTGATCTTTCACTTTACTGTTCATCTGATTCATCACTCGGTTATACGACATGAAACTGTAACAATTGATTTTGTTGCAGGTTTAAAAAATTATATCGGTTCCAGTTTTCAGTCTTTTTGGTTTTTGTGGGCCGTTTTTTGGTGTTCGTTATTGGTTATACTGACTAATAAATTGTTTAACGATAGTGTTTACGCATACTTAGTTATATTTATATTGACATTTATTACGCCGGACTTATACGGTGCTGAATTATATAAGTTTATGTTCCCATTTTTTCTAAGTGGTTACTTTTTCAATAAAAGAAAGGACATTTTTGAATCTGTACTTTCTAAAGTTAAGCAAATCTATTTATTATTGATTGTGGGAGTTGCTTATTTGTTTGTTATGCAATTTTATAAACAGAGTTCTTATATTTATGATAGAGGATTTACAGTACTCTCTAAAGATGCCTGGACTCAAATTGGTCTTGATTTTTATATGATAATTGTTGGATTAATAGGAACTGTTCTCGTTTTGTTACTTGTAAATTATGTGCTTAGGTACAATGCTATAAAAAAAACGTATATCGCCAATCTTGGCATAAATTCCATGGGAATATATATTGTTTCAAGCTATCTTCTTATTCCAGTACATAAACTTACAAAAAATTTACCCTCTAGTTTTCTATTAACTTTCATAGAAACTATACTTATTTTAGCCATTTCTTATCTGATAATTGAGATACTTAAGAAATTTAAACTGGCAAACCGACTTTTATTGGGCGGACGATGATATTAGAGAAATATTTGAATTCATGAAATTAATATATATTATTTATGGCTAAGATTGAGCTAACCGATAGACTAAATAAAAAGACTTTACGCGAGTCGAATCTTGAGCTTCTAAGATTAATTTGTATGCTTTTTATCGTTATACATCATATTCTTATTCATGCCTTGCATCAAGTGGCTGGATATGGTTTGGTTGATTTATCGAAATATACGATAATAAGTACTGCATTGGATGGATTTCTGTATGTGGCTGTTGATAGTTTTATTTTGATCTCGGGGTATTTCTCGATTAAACTAAAACCGGATAAGTTAATTCATCTTTATGTGTTATCAGCGTGCTATGGTGCAATGTTTTATCTTTTACATCTTTATATTGATGGACAGACTATTGGTAAAACACTTTTTCCCAACAGTATATTTGTGATAAGTAATACTCAGGATTTGTGGTTTATTCAAAGTTATTTCTATTTATGTTTATTTAGTCCCTTGCTAAACCGTTCCATTGAATATTTTAAAAAGAAGGAACACTTGATAGCTATTTTTTCGCTAACAATATTGAATGTGTATTTTGGATTTGTTTGGCATAATCCGGTTAACTCAGATGGCTACAACGTGATGAATTTTATTTATTTATATGTGATAGGACAATATATAAAAAGACATATTTCAATTGACTCAATTATAAAATCCAGAAATAAACTGACCTTTAGCTATGTTCTTTTATCCTTTTTACTTGGCATGTTGGTACTGTTTAGTAACTATCTATCAAAAGGAAAGGAAAGTACGATTATTTTATGGACTTACAACAATCCAATTGTAATTATGTCCTCCATTTTCTTTTTTTGTATCTTTCTTACTTTTACTTTTAAAAGTAAAGTAATTAATTGGTTAGCAGCTTCAACACTTTCTGTCTATTTAATTCATGAAAATAGTTTCATTCGCCAGCATATTTATAATTTTATAGGTAGAATTTGTAATTATCCGATTATTATACATCATATCATTTTTACATATATAGTTGTTGTTATATTTGCATTGCTTTTGATGTTTATTTGTATCTTTTTTGACAAAGTATTTCAGAAGATAATAAAACCAATTGAGAGTTTGCTACTATCTGTTTGGAGTAAGATTGAAATTAGATTTGCAAATATCGTTAACTAGAATTTATGTTCTCAATTATTGTTCCTGTATTTAATGTCGAAAAGTATCTTCGGCAGTGTTTAGATTCCGTTATTCAACAGTCATTTCAGAATTTTGAAGTGATTTGTGTGAACGATGGTTCTACAGATCGCAGTTTGTCCATTCTACAGGAATATTTGCAGAAAGATACTAGAATAAAACTTATTGATCAGGCAAACAGCGGATTGAGCGCGGCCAGAAATGCGGGAATTGATGCTGCAAAAGGAGAATATGTATTTTTTCTGGATAGTGATGATTGGATAGAACCGGATACATTGAAAATACTGTCAGAGAAGCAAAATGGAGAAGATTTAGTGTGTTTTAATGGACGGCGGTATTTTGAGGATGGAAGGAGCGAAGAATCGGATAAAGGAATTGAAGATTCGAACTTGATCGGATGGGATTATTATAATAAATATGCCTCTAAAACCCGTAAGTTTGATTTTGTGTGTTCGGTTCTCAGGATATATAAGCGGAGTTTTCTGAAAGAAAAGAATGTACGTTTTGCTGAAAAGATATATCATGAAGATAATTTATTCACGCCTATAGTTTGCTTTTATGCACGCAGTGTTTCAATTATTCCTGATTCTCTCTATGTATATCGAATTCGATCGGGGAGTATTACACAATCTGTATTTAGTGAGAGCTCTAAAATAAAACGTATTTACGATATTGCTGAAGTAAATAACAGATTGATGGAATTTTTTATTCTGCAATCTGATATTAATAAAAAAAATATTTATCAATATGTAAATACTGGTTTCTTTCATTTGATAAATATGATAAATGCATGGGAATTAAACTATTTGCTTGATGATATATACAATCAAATAAATTGGGTAGAATTTAAAAGGAGCATAAATGGAATTGATTCTGCAATACTTTTTTTTGTTTTGAAAAAAAAATGGTTTAGGGTATTCTATAAGATATATTATTTTGATTTTTATATATGTAGGAAAATGTTTAGAAAATTAACGTTATATAGTTGTATTTGATGATAAATCAGTCGAGATTATATCTTCCGGGATTAAATGGATTAAGGGCGCTTGCAGCTATCTCTGTTATGCTTTCTCATGTTTTTCAAAATACATTTGGAAACTGGGGAATTCCGACAATAAAATTGCCGTTATTTGATGGTGGTGTTACACTATTTTTTGTTATCAGCGGCTTTTTGATAACCTATTTGTTATTGCATGAAAAGTCAAAAACACAAACAATAAATATAAAATATTTTTATGTAAGGCGGATTCTCAGAATCTGGCCAATCTATTATCTGATTATATTGATTTCAATAATTATTCTATACCTGAAAGGCCAATCGGGAGAGATCATTCAATCAAACTTATGGTACTATATATTTTTTACAGCTAATATTCCTTTTTTGTCAGCTTCAGGAATTAGTTTAATTGTTCATTATTGGAGTCTTGGCGTTGAAGAGCAATTTTATATGTTCTGGCCCTGGTTGGTTAAAGTGTCAGGAAAGAAAATTCTTTATATTGCTTTAGGCTTTATGGCTTTTTGGATTGCTTGTAAATACGGCTCATGGATTGTGTTTTCAAATAAATCATTGATATATAGATTTTTTGCTGTTACAGCATTCCATAATATGATGATTGGTGCTGTAGGTGCAATATTTTTTTATAATAAAAATTTCAGGTTCATGCATTTGTTGACAAATAGATATGTACAGATAATTTCATGGTCATTACTTTTATTATCAGGATTCTATATTGAATTTTTGCCAGCTGTATTTAGAAATGAATTTATAGCTGTAATATCGTTAATTCTTGTAATAGGACAAGTAGAAGGCACAAAATCCTTTTATAGTCTGGAATATAACTTTTTTGATTTTATAGGAAAAATCTCGTATGGTATCTATCTTTTTCATCCGTTGATAATATATTTGTTATCATGGATCTGGAGAACTAATTTATCGGAAAGACTCAATCTGAGATTTCAGTATCCAATAATTTATTTATTAGTATCAGTAATAACTGTTTTAGTTGCTTGGATATCTTTTAAATATTATGAAACTCCATTTCTAAGATTAAAAGAAAGGTTTGCCATAGTGAAGTCTAATAATTCTATTAGAAAAGAGGAAAGAAGTATATGATAATAATTGCCATTAAAAATGGTTTAGGGAATCAGATGTTTCAGTATGCTTTTGGTAAAGTGCTGGAGTGGAAATATAGTTTTGACGTGGCATTTGATATTATGCCGGATGATTTTGTGTCCTGTAAAAAAACCGATATGGAGATATTTACCATCGGCGAATATATAATAGTTGAAAAAAAGCAAACTCTGGCGTTTCAACCTTTTTCGATTGCAAAATACCGGCACGAAAAGAAATATTTATCGTATATTTACTATAAATTGCGTAGGATGTTTCATCCGGACAAGTTGGTAACCGAGAAATTGCCCTGTCAAATGGTTGCAGAGTTTGAAAATTTAAGTCCGGCCCGACAGTATTACTTTATGGGGCATTGGATGAATCTGAAATACTTTTCAGGCTTTGAGGATCGTATCAAGGCTTTGTTTTTGTTGAAGGATCCGGTTTTTTATCAGTCAGACATGGCTCTGGAAATTATAAATAGTACTTCTGCTCCGGTAAGTTTGCATATCCGCCGTGGCGACTATTTGACCAGTGGATTTATTCAGGCAGCAGAAATGAGTTATTACGAAAAGGCTATTCACTTGATAGCAGAGCAAGTGCATAATCCCATGTTGTATATTTTTACCAATGACCCGGAATGGGTTACAAAAGAATTTAAACCGGAATTGCCGTACAAAATAGTTCAGGGTAATAACGGAGCTGACAGCTATAAAGATTTGGTATTGATGAGTCTCTGTAAGCATAATATTACAGCCAATTCCAGTTTTAGCTGGTGGGGTGCCTGGCTAAATAATAATCCGAAGCCGTTGATTGTTTGCCCAAAGCAATGGTATGCCGAAGAAACACTAAATACTTATGTGTCAGAAATGATACCACAACATTGGGTAAGGTTGTAAGTTGATATTATAACTAAATGAATAGTCAAATATGAAATTCCGAATTAAGAAGTTTTTAAAAAAAAGGACTCCATGGTATAGAAGCGATTATAGGCGCTTTATGAGTTTAAACAATACAAAGGATTTTATTATTGCTGATAATTATCCATGTGTAAAGGATAAATTTATGATGAGTGGTGAAATTGGGTCAGGAGGTCATTATTTTTTTCAGGACTTGTATGTCGCAAGAGAGATATTTAAAAATAAACCACTGAAACATATTGATATTGGATCCAGAATTGATGGTTTTATAGCACACCTTTCTGTATTCAGAGAAGTTGAAGTTTTTGATATCAGACCTCAAAAGAGCAAAATTAAAAATGTTGAGTTTGTTCAGGCTGACTTGATGTCAGTAGACTCAGGTTTTAAAGACTATTGCGATTCAATTTCATGTTTGCACTCAATTGAACATTTTGGATTAGGACGATATGGAGATCAAATTGATCCCGAAGGTCATTTGAAAGGTTTTAAGTCAATAACCGAGATATTGAGTTCTAATGGTATTTTTTATTTTTCAGTTCCAATGGGAAGTCCAAACCGGGTCGAGTTTAATGCACATCGGATATTTAGTTTAAGCTATTTAGTTAAGTGGATTGAGGAGAAATATGTTATAGAAAAATTCACTTATATTAATGACATGAATCAGCTTATAGAAGATGTGAAATTGGACAATCAATTGATTAAAGACAGTTGTGGATGTACGCATGGTTGTGGTATATTTATTCTAAGAAAAAAATAATAAAGTCGTATTAGATAGATATCAAATCATGAATAATCGTATAGCTATATTAATTCCTTATTTTGGTAAATGGCCGGAGTGGATAGACCTGTATTTTTACTCTTGTTCGCAAAATACAATTGCTGATTGGTATTTTATGACCGATTGTGTCATTCCAGAGAAAAGGTATTCTAATTTAAATTTTAAAAGCTGTACATTTTCAGAATATTGTCAGGAGGTGAGCGATAAATTAGGCATTGATTTTAAACCGCAAAATGCCTATAAATTGTGTGATTTAAAACCTTTTTACGGTTTTATACATAAGGATATATTGCAACCGTATGAATTTTGGGGCTTTGCTGATGCTGATATACTCTGGGGCGATATAGCTGCTTTTTATACAAATGATTTGTTGACTAACTATGATGTGTTTTCTACGCACAATGACAGGCTAAGCGGTCATTTCTCTATTTTCAGAAACAATAAATATTATCGCGAATTGTGTTTCTCCATCCCAACCTGGGAAAAGAGGTTGTGTGAGTCAATAAATTACGCCTTGGATGAGGGATCATTCAGTAAATTGATTTATCCTGAAACTGCATTTATTGGGAAAGTGTACCGACAGGTTATTATGAAAATAATGGACTGGAAAACTGCCTGGGAATTTTATTATACAGTTTTTCCGTTGTTTCGCCTGTTTTTGAAGCTTCGAAGGAAAAGGTTGTACTTTGTGGAGCAACATACAACACCTATTCTGAATCCGGATGGCAGGTTGTATAAATACGAATCGGATACCTGGTTTTATGAGAATGGGGTTGTTTCAAATAGCAGAACTTCCCGAAAATATATATACTTGCATTTTATGATTTTCAAGAAAAATAATATAAAATCACATTATTACTGGGAAAAAGGTTTTTATAAGATTCCCCGTAATTTTGAGTTTGACAATAAAGTGATTGTGAATAAGCAGGGAATAACTGTTGCTGAGAAACTTGTAAGAACGTAAAATTATGTTTTCAATAATTATCCCATTATACAATAAAGCCCCTTATGTACGAAAGGCCATAGAGTCGGTATTGAGTCAGACTTATCAGGAGTTTGAAGTGATAGTTGTTGATGATGGTTCGACTGACGATAGTTTGTCAAATGCACAATTCATAATTCATAATTTAGAATTACAAGAGCCGGATAAGTTTAAAAAGATCAAGATTGTACAACAAGAGAATCAGGGCGTATCGACGACACGGAATAATGGGGTAAAGTTGGCTAAGTATGATTATATTGCATTTTTGGATGCAGATGACTGGTGGGAACCAACTTATCTGGAAGAAATGAAAGCTCTGATAGCGAAATATCCCGGTGCAGGTATGTATTCTTCATCGTATTACAAGATAAAAGAAAGTCAGAAAATAGTTGCAAGGATTGGGGTTGATAGTGCATTTACTGATGGAATAATTAATTATTTTGACACTTACCGCAAAACCATGTGGATGCCGGTTTGGACGGGTGCAGTTATTATTCGAAAGAACTATTTTTTAGAAGAAGGTGGATTTAGAAAGAATCTCAAAATTGGAGAAGACTTTGATTTATGGATTCGATTGGCTTTAAAATATCCGGTTATTTTCCTCAATACGCCTTTGTCCAACTACAATCAGGATGTTGATTATGTAAACAGAGCTGCTCATGGTAAGCTTCATGCAAAGGAATCGGATTTTTTATTTAATACAGATATTTACTCTCAGTCAGAATCAGAAAATAATGATTTAAAAAGATTGCTTGATAAACACAGAATAATGCATTTGAAAGCCTATTATTTTAATAATGAAAGAAAGCAGGATGCCTATCATGAATTATCGAAAGTAGATTGGAACTTACAGCCATTAAATGTACGGTTATTATATAATCAACCATATATTATCGGAAAGGCTCTTTTTCAAACGCAGTATGGCTGGGGAATAGTTAAACAAAGAATCAAAAGGTTGCTCAGAAAATAGTTGTATATGGAAAAGAAAAGCTATGCTGTAGTAATAAGAACGTTGGGTAACGGAGGTGATAAATACAGGCAACTGATTAACTCTATATTAAACCAAACAATTTTACCCGATGAAATAATTGTGGTTATTCCTGAAGGTTATAATCCGGATTATGTTTCAGGTAAAGAGAGAATTATTTATTCGGAAAAAGGAATGGTAATTCAACGTGCTGTGGGTATTCAGGCAGCAACCAGCGATTATATTCTTGTGGTGGATGATGATGTTGCATTTAATTCAAACTTTATAAAAGATATTTTTTACGAAATTGAAAGTACCAACGCTGATGTAATAGTCCCGGCAGAAGAAATGGATATAAATTCATGCCAAAATTTGAATGGATTCTTGAAATCATTTGCTCAAAATTTTAAATATGTATTTATCGGGCAGCGATTTATAATGTTGAATCGCTTGTATAGGGTCAAATTTGCTGCAACAGGTACTTGTTCCATTAATTTGAATATTGATAAAACACGAAAATATAAAACACAGTCGTGGACTTTTCAGTGTTTTTTTATGAAAACAGATAAGGCAAAGACTGTTAGGATTGAAGATGAACGTTGGTTGGAACGGGTTGGCTATGCCATTTATGACGATCAGGTTTTTGCCTATAAATCGTTACAACAAGGAGATAAAGCAATTTATATTCCTGCAATAACCTACTCGCACTTAGATGGAGGTACAGGACACGCTAATGCTATTGATAATGTGAGTCGATTGAAAAGGAAATTGTATGCTAATACCTTTAATCGCACTGTGTTTTGGAACAAATTTATGTATAAACAAGCAACTGTCTTAAGAAAGATATGGCTTATAATTTGGTATGCGTATGCTACTTTCAATACTTTTATTTTGTATCTTATTTATTCACTTTTTAGAAAAGGGTATAATAATGTACCATTTCAAGTGATAAAAGGTGCAATGGATGGGTTCCAATTTAAAAATAAGTAATAATTTATAATTATTCAATTACAAACTGCTGAATTTCAATGCTTTGATTTTATGAGTAAGATTGCTTTTTTACTTGGTTCTCTAAATCGTGGAGGTACAGAAACCTTATTGTTGGATGTCTTTCGGAATGCAACGAAGAATGCGTTGGATGCAGTTTGTATTTACCGCAAAACCGGCGTGTTAGAAACTGAGTTTGAAAGTAGTGGTGTGCGAATGAAAAGAATCCCTTTCAGTAAAAATATAGCCGGATATTTGTTGCGATTACGAAAGGAGCTGATTCGGGAAAATGTTGAAGTAATTCATGCACATCAGCCGATTGATGCCCTGTATGCGTACCTGGCTTCCTGGGGATTGAAGAAAAAAATAGTTCTGACTTTTCATGGATATGATTATACCGATGGAAAAGTGGGACAAGCTATCTTAAGATATATTGTCCGTCGAACGGATGACAATATTTATGTAAGCGATACGCAACGGGAATATTATCAACACAAATACGGTTTGTACCCGCAAAAGCAGCGGGTGGTTTATAATGGTATTTCGTTTGATAAGTTGGATACATTTGATACCCGGAGTGCGGCTTTAAGCCGCACCCCGGGTAATACACAGAGTTTGCGAAATGAATTAAAACTCTCAACCAATACACTTTTAATGGGTGCAGTAGGTAACTTTAATGCCGTGCGTGATCAACTGACAATGTGCCACTTTCTGAAGTTATTGCACGAAAAACAGGTTGATTTTCATTTTGTATTTGTTGGGAAACGGGTGGTAGGATTGGAATACCTGTACGATCGGTGCGTGGAATATTGTCAGGAGAATGGATTAGAAAAGAAGGTCTCATTTTTAGGTGTGCGGAACGATGTCCCCAGCATTTTAGGTAATCTGGATGCCTTTGTTTATTCTACCGACCACGATACATTTGGAATAGCCGTGGTAGAAGCTATGGCGATGAAAATTCCGGTTTTTGTAAACGATTGGGGGGTCATGCAGGAAATAACGGATAATGGAAAATATGCCTCACTATATAAAACCAAAGATGATGAGGATTTACTTCGGGAATTTATGTTATTTTTGCAGAATAAACCGCTGTATGATGAAAAAGCAAAAAAGGCAGCTGAATATGTAAGGGAGCAATATTCAATTGAAAAACATATTGAGAAACTGATGATGGTTTATAGTGAGCAGTAAGCTGTAAACAGTAAGCAGTTTTGAGTATTGAGTAAAGAAAAAGTATAGAGTATTTAGTTCTGAGTCAGGACTCCATACTCAGAACTATCAACTGTCAATTGTCAAATATTAACTATTAACTATCAACGACTAACTATCCTGTGCTAAACTATTTCCCCAAATTCTTTACTTCTAAGGCTATATCGCTGTATTTTATAGCGTTGTTGGTTTGTAATATTATCTTTTTTAATCACGCCTTATCGTTTCAATGGTGGATTTTCGGGATCGTAGAGGTAGTTGCCTTTTTCTATTTTGCCAACGAGAACACGCGGAAATGGTCAAGTTTTTCAGAGAAAAAATTTATACGAACGGTTTTTGTTACGGCTATTATTCTCAGAATCATTTGGGTCGTATTTAGTTACTTCTATTATACGGCTATGACCGGACAGCCGTTTGAATTTGATGCAGGAGATGCTATGGGATACCATGCAGAGGGGACGCGGGTAGCCGCTCTGATAACTAATGGACAATTACAAGTGTTCTTTGACCGGATGAAGGATAATTATTCCGATATGGGTTATGGATTGTATTTGGGTTTTGAGTACATGATAACCAATAGCTCGATTATTATTGAACGCTTGCTTAAGGCATTTTACGGGGCCTTTACCTGCGTGTTGATTTATCGGTTGGCAAAACGTACATTTGGGGAGGAAGCTGCCCGCATGGCGGCTATATTCTGTATGTTGATGCCCAATTTAATACTTTATACAGGTTTGCATTTGAAAGAGATAGAAATGGTGTTACTGTCTATTTGGTATCTGGAGCGAGCAGACTTTCTGTTGCGAAGCAAAAAACTTAACTTTCAAGTGATTTTTCCAGTGCTGCTGTTGGGAGGATCTTTGTTCTTTTTCCGAACGGTATTAGGAGCTTCGGCTCTTTTTGCCTTGTTTACCGCTTTAATGTTTTCGTCGGAACATGTATTGAATATGGGTAAACGAGCTATTTTAATCGTTTGGTTAATTGGAACAGCTTCTTTTTTCGTAGGCGGTAGAATTGCCAACGAAGTGGAAGAAGTCTGGAAAGCGCGAGAAGCCAATCAAAGTATATCGATGGAACTAAGAACAACCCAACTAAATGGAAATAAATATGCTAAGAAGATGGGGGCTGCGGTATTTGCCCCTATGATTTTTGCCATTCCTTTTCCAACCGTAGTAGAAACTCCAAATCAACAAAATCAAAAGATTATTAATGGTGGGAATTTTGTAAAGAATGTATTGGCATTTTTTGTGCTATTTGCTTTTGTGATGATTATCAGAGAAAAGAAATGGAGGGATTATTTGCTGGTGGGGTCATTTACCATCGGCTATTTACTTGTGTTAAGTTTTAGTGCCTTTGCACAATCGGAACGATTTCATCAACCGGTATTGCCTCTGGAACTTATGTTGGCTGCATTTGGAATTACCCTGGTAACCAATAAAACAAAAAAGTACTATAAATGGTGGATGATTTTACTTTTTTTTGTAATACTGGGTTGGAGCTGGTTTAAACTGGCAGGAAGGGATATGGTATAAATACGAATAAGAGACGAATTAGGAACGAATTGTACGAATGGGGATATGCAATAAGGAACTAATAATTA
>Ga0302288_1002060_pt1 | contig 12131 bp, 5 predicted proteins | sample III_Fen_N1_1_FD_194549 | JGI IMG/M metagenome (GOLD analysis project Ga0302288, IMG submission 194549) | Peat permafrost microbial communities from Stordalen Mire near Abisko, Sweden - III_Fen_N1_1 | ecosystem: Environmental > Terrestrial > Soil > Wetlands > Permafrost | place: Sweden: Abisko...
TATTGTGGTTATTTTTTAATCTGGTAAAATAGAAATACTAATTGAAGCTTTACCAAAATTTATATCAACTGATATTAAATTGATAGGGTAATAACACATTCGGCAAAAGCCAATATTTAAAGCATAATCATACTCCAGCCAAAGAATTGTGTTAAAATAAATCAGTTATAAATGATTACTTACAAAATGGAAGTTGGTCATTAATTTAAGAATAAGAGAATAAGTAATTAATCCAAAGTGATTTGAGTTCCAACTTATGTTTAATATCTAATAACAAGAGTATTGAATAAAAACCTTATTTTTGTTTATTCACCCTTAGTAGAAATGTTAAGTAAAAAATATCTTGCCCTTATTACCCTTATTTGTTTTCCAGTTTCATATTGTAAGTATATTCAATTTTTAAATCTCTTTTTACACAGTTTCTTTAGCTGGTGGCAATTCAAAATCAGGATACTTTACCGATGTTTTAATAACCTTATTTACTATACAACTTACCATTCAATGAGACCAATCAAATTATTTCTGTTTCTGATTGTTTTTTTATCGACAACCATTAATCCTGTGCATGCACAGTTTAACCCCGATAGGGATATAAATGAACATATACAAAGTAATTATCGGTTGCCTTTTTATGGATATGCCACGATATTATCCGACCAAAAGGATAAAGGCATTGATTTTCAAATTGATTTTGGCACTGATAAAGCTGAGGTTTTGGCATCACGGGATGGAATTGTTTTGAAAATAAACGAGGACAGCCTTGATAATGAGGGACGATTTGTAGAAGTGATACATGAGCATGGAGAGATTAGCCGGTATACGCGCTTAAAAAAAATAAAATATGCCCTTAAACCCGGAGATAAATTGGTTGCAGGTGATTTACTGGGTTATCAGGGAAATACAGGAAGGGGAAATTCAAAAGCATACATCCATTTTGAGATATCAACAAATGAAACTAACCATCTGAGTGGAATCAACTGGACAGATAAAACTGCTGTTTACTCAAAGGGAACTGATACTTACCTGTTAAAATTTATGCAATCGAATGATTGTATTGATATTCCGCGGGGAAGCGATCAAAACGGCATTGAATTAAAATTATGGGAAACTAATTATGGCGGTAATCAACTGTGGTTCCTAATGAAAGAAGGCGATTACTACCAGATACTTTCGAAGTTTAACGGGAAAGCGATTTCTATCTCAAAAAACAGTATCAACGGCGAATATCAAATTATCCAGGATAATGCAATAAAGTCGGATAATCAATTATGGAGCATAAAAAAATCGGGATCAGGATACACCATCACGGCAAAATTGAATGGGTACATTTTAAACGCATCTTCTGTCGATAAGCTACTAAAACTTACGAATTCGAATGTAGAAAATGGCGGATGCTGGAATATACAGAGCATGAACCTCTACGATTATAAAAAAGCTTATCTGTCACCTGCGGAAATGAAAGCAGACGTGGACTCATATATTAAAACACTTGAAGAGAATCATCCGAATATGTATGGGTATACTCCTAAAAAGATTTTTGATTTGAAAATTGCCTTATTGAAGGAGTCGCTTACGGAACCACTCGTGTACAGGGATTTTTACAGTAAAATAATACAACTTAATAAATTAGTCGATGGGCATACCCAAATATACCGTGAAGGTTCTAATACCAGGCATTTATCAAGCTATTTTTACAATAACGGAATCTTTTTCCCTTATGTTGTAAAGATAGAAAATGGCAAAATTTATGTAAAGCCACCCGGGGGAAAGGAAGGAAGTATGACAGAGATTCTATCCATCAATACGGTTTCTTCATCAGAGATTCTCAGCGTTCTTAATAATGTGATGAATTATGAGAGTAACACGATGAACAATTGGGCTATTCAACAGAGTTTCCAACTCTATTTATTCAGTTTCCTGAATATACAAGGTCCCTGGTTTGAAACAGAAACAAAAGATACCGCGACAAATAAACGAACTACCATGTTAGCTAAAGGACTACCTATACAGGATTTTGCAGGAAACTTTAATCGTTATTACGACCGCCGCGAAAAGTTTAAATTAACAACTTTTGAAAAAGATTCAATTGCTTTGATCGAGTATAATATGTGCCCCATGGATCCTGAATCCGTGCAAGAATGGAGTTTGTTCATTAAAAACAGTTTTACTGAAATCAACCGCTTAGGCATAAAGCATGTATTTGTGGATATTACCCGGAATGGCGGTGGCGGTGGTGATGAAGTGAACAGATTATTGTATAACGAACTGAATCACAAAGCGTATAATTGGACTTCAATGATGTATAAAAAGAATTCGGGCAAATTAAAACAAGATACAATCAGCGTGCCTCAATGCACCGAAAACATAACGAATGGATATGCAGATCAGGTTTATCTGATACAGAGTGGCTGCACCTATTCGGCAGCAGTAGGTATTTCGGCATGGTTTAAATTTAGCGGACGAGGGAAGATTATAGGCGATGAAACAGGTGGAACTACTGCGGCATATGTTTATGCACCACACTATATGTTACCGAACAGCAGGATAGAATATCAGGTGTCGAACACATTATGGACATTCCCGTTTGGAGCAAGGATCGATCAGGGTATTCTTCCGGATCTTCCTGTTAAAATAGATTTTGAGAATCATCATTTTAAGGTGGAAGATTTAAAGGATTTTCTTGTAAAACTTAAAACCGGGGAAAAAAAATAATTGCTTTGTTTCATTTGAAATAAAAATAAGTGTTTTAATTAAAGAATCTGGTTATAAAGGCTACCCTATCTTATTCTGATGGTTTTCTCCTTTATACAATTATACAAAGAAATTGAAAGAATGAATTCCAGAATCGTGATTGAGAGAGTTATGAAAAATAGACTCTCTTAATCCTGACATTTTGTTTAAAATAAAATTCTCCATTGATTTATTTCTCATAAAAAAACGATTAAAAAATATGCAAGAATAGTGTATTATTCAACAAAAAAAGAATAACTTTGACACTGAAATTTTGAAATGAAATTCTCCGGGACTGACATATTCCACAAACTTTTTTCTTCTACCTTTTCTTACCTCTTACTTCTTAGTACCTACCCCCAGCCTTCACTGTTCTTCATGTGACACTCCGGTGACACTCGCATCACATTCCGTGAAAAATAGTCTGCTATTTTAGAAATATCGCAGATATATCACATACATATCACAGTCCTATATAGGACTATGTTATCACTGTGATATTACTGTGACATCACTGTGATATCACTGTGATATATATGGAATGTAATAGGAGGTAGACCGGATGCAGACCGGAATGTCTGTAATAGATTTAAAGCTGGTTAGGATACTTTTTTTTAAAAGAGAACGGTTTCGGAAAACTATTGGAAGAACATTTGAAAGTGTACATTTATTCTGATCGAAAGTGTACACCTTTACTGGAATTTTATTGAATGCAAAAATAAAAAGATTTATTTTATTTTTCTCTTGAATTTACTTTTTTAACTCCAAATATTGGACATCTGTTTTCATTGAACTTAATCCGGTTTAAAAACCTACATTCATATCAGGACACCTTTTTTTTGTCTTTTAACTGCATATAGAAATATCCCCCTTGTTAAGATGGTATACGATATTCTACAACCTGTTAAATTCTATAACTTAAAGCAAACTTAGTAGTTACGAATTTTCTCTCTTCACAATAATCCCATACAAATACAAATAAGACTGTTATTGAATAAGAAAACGAATTACAATGTCATTTTTTAAATTCTTTAAATCAATTTAATCAGTAGAATAATCCTTCCAAACAGATATATTTGCAATTTATTCTTTTTAAATTGAAAGTATGTGGTTTATAGTTCATTTTCCCGGATAGCACCTATTTTGGATTGTTGTATTTGTTTTAAATGAAGTGCCGGGACAAATTTGTCGGATCATTGAATGCATTATGTATCTTTGTGTAAGATTATCAGATATTCAGGTTGCTTACCTGTTTTTATCTCTGACGTTTCTAAAAGAAAGTTCTAAGTGGTCACAGATAGTTAAATGATCTATTTGTTAATTTATAAAAGTTTAAATATCAGCATACTGACAATTATTAATTATTAATTAATATAATCTCCACCTTATATCAAAATTCAACCAATCAAACAGCAAGTGAAAAAATCAAAACTACTCTTTTACATATTCCTGTTTTCAGTATCAATACAAACCAGCTTGATGGCACAAACGCGTGTTGTCTGCATCGGCAACAGTCTTACAGCGGGTACCGGTACAACTAATCCGGCGACTAAAGCATGGCCTGCACAACTTCGTACGATGTTAGGATCCGGATATTCATTATTGAATTGCGGAGTAAGCGGTTCGGAAATGACAAAAAGCGGAAATTCTCCGTTTTGGAATAAGACTCAATTCACCACAGCCAGAAACTTTGATCCCCAGATTCTGATCATTTCGTTAGGTACGGATGACGCTTCAACGGCAAACCTTCCATTTATTGGCGATTATGCCACCGATTATGTAGCTATGATTGATTCATTCAAAGTAAACGGTAAAAATCCCATAGTGTATATCTGTTATCCTGCCCCCGTTTTCGGAAATACAGCACAGAATACAGTGATCCATGACCAGATCCTCCCTCTGATCGATCAGGTTCACAGTTTGAGGGAAAGTACGGTGATTGATTTTTATAATCCATTGCTCCCTTATGGCAGTTTATTTCCCGACCATCTGAATCCAAACGATCAGGGTGCTGCATCTATGGCCCGGATTGTGTATAATGCCCTGAATCAGGTATCGGCCATTACTTCAGGGAGTATCTATGAAATTGTATCAAAGGCATCCGACAAACCGTTGGACGTATTCAATGCTTCAATAGCCAACAGTGGGAATGTAGATACCTGGAGTGATACAAAAAGCGATTCCCAACGGTGGAGAGTTGATTCTGTGGGTGTGAATTTATATACCATAACCAATGTGGCAAACGGTAAACTGCTGCATATTGCCAATATGACTCCGGCCAATTCGGTAAATGTTGATCAGTATATCAATACGAAGAACAACTATGTCAAATGGGCAATTACCAAACAGAATGACGGTTTTTTTAATATTCAAACTGCTGCAAATACTACATTTGTACTCAATGAATCAAACTCAGGTTCGGCTGATGGGGCAAATGTGGCATTGTATAAGTCAGCTGGAACCGCAGCACAAAGTTGGTCGTTTATTTTACAGGCACCACAGGACGCAGCACCAACAGCTGCAGTTGCCGATAAAGTATTTGCCGCCTGGAAAACAAAATACATCGACAACAACAGAACAGGGAACGAAGTAATTGCCAGGGAAGGCTTTTGGGGCGTTGCTGAAATGATGGAAATAGTAGATGATGCTTACGAAGTTACCGGTAATACCAAATACTCAACGATGTTTACCACCATGTATAGTCAGTTTTTAAACCAACAAGGTACCGATTGGATGTGGAATACTTATAATGATGACATTACCTGGATGGTGATAGCCTGTACACGTGCCTCAATACTTACAGGCAATACAACATTTCTGACAAAAGCTAAAGATCAGTTTGATAAAATGTGGGCGCGTGCCAATCATGATGGCAGCTGGCTGACATGGAATCAGGGTACTGCCGGTACAAACTCCTGTATCAACGGCCCGGCCATGGTAGCGTGTTGCTACCTGGCTCAGGCTACAGGAGATACAAGCTATTATAATAAAGCAATTGCCCTGTACACATGGTCAAAAGGCAAACTGTTTATGTCCACCACAGGAAAAGTGAATGACAATTATAATCCTGCTAATGGTGCTGTCGGTGACTGGAGTTCCACCTACAACCAGGGTACGTATCTTGGTGCTGCCATGATGCTATATAACTACACAAAGGATCCGACTTATCTGACCGAAGCGCAACGGATTGCCCAGTATACAAAAGTGACTATGGCAAGTTCGGGTGTTTACAACTGGGAATCGGGTCCTGACCTGAATGGATTTAAGGGGATTTTCATGCGTTATGCCCGTCGGTATGTGGTCGATGCCAATAAAACAGACTTTATACCCTGGTTGCAACTCAACGCTAATGTAGCTTATAACAATCGTAACTCGGAGAATTTAATCGGTACTAACTGGGGTACAAGAACTGTAGAAACAATTAGCCTGTCAGCCGACAGCACATTAAAGATTATTCCCGCTTTTGCTGCTTCAACTGCCGTTTCGCTGCTAATGAACTGTCCATACTCAACGACTTTAATTAAAAAGGCCTACAATACCATTGAAGCTGAAAATTTCGATTATATAAAAGGCGTTTATACAGAAACATGCCCTGAAGGTACGTTGGACCTGGCAGTATTGAAAAGCGGATACTATAGCGGATACAACAACATTGACTTTGGACTTAAAGGTTCTGAATCGGCACTTTTAAGGCTCGCTTGTACTACTGCCGGAAATACCATCGAAATACATCTGGGGAGTCCAACCGGAGTACTCATTGGAACCGCCACGACAACGAATACCGGCAGTCTGACTACCTATGCTGATATAACCTGCCCGGTGACAAACGTAAAAGGTCTGCAGAATGTTTACCTGGTCTATAAAGGTACAGGCACCATTTGTAAAGTCAACAATTTCAAATTCATTGAAGCAGCCGTTGCAGGTGAAACGCATGGTTTGCTGGGAGATTATTTTAACGGATCGAATTTCGGGGTCCAGGTATTGCAACGAATTGACAGTGTTTTGAATTTTAATTGGGCTGAGTTTTCACCAGCCGCTGTTGTAGGTGTAAATAACTTCTCTGCACGTTGGACGGGAAAAATTCTGCCACTTTACACCGGTACGTATACCTTCTATATTACTTCGGCTAATTGCCGCAGAGTATGGATTGACAATCAACTGATTGTCGACAAATGGATAAACGATATAAATATTCCTTACTCAGGAACCATTGACTTAACTGCTGGTCAGAAATATGATATCAAAGTTGAATATAATAACCTGGCAGGGAATGCCGACATCAAACTGGAATGGCAAAGTGACCTTCAAGTGCGTCAGGTAATACCTTCTTCCCAACTATTAGTGCATGATGAAGTTCCATCAGCAATTATTGAAACAAAGGCTACCGGAGACGAAATCACGGTGTATCCAAATCCTGTGAAAACACAGTTTACACTGAATTCAGGCAGTATGGAAGCTACTCAGGTTTCGGTTTTTGATATACAGGGGAAATTAGTCATCCAAAGCAACGTGAAGTTTTCAGGGACAAAGACTTTCGATGTTTCGCAACTATCGCAAGGCGTTTACTTTGTAACTGTTGTATCAACCAATGGGGTAAAATTAACGCACAAGTTAATAAAATAGCCCAATATTGAGTATATTTCACCTTAAAATAAAAGTCATTGCAGCTCTTTAACCTGAGCTAAAATGACTTTTTATCAATGTTGATAATACAAGGATGATATTCTTGAAAAAATAGTACATTTGTTTTAAAAAAGAATTGATAAACCGACAATTCACAAAAAAACAAATGGATCAATTAAACTCTTGAAGTAGTAATAGAAATGGAAATTACAGAAGAAGACAAGCAAGAATCCTTAAGGATAAGTCAGATTATTACTAAAATCGATAAGATTGAAGAGGATTATTTCAAAGTCGAAATGGATATGATTTTTAATCAACAACCTTTTCTGATTTCATTAATAATGGGATACAGTCTCGATTTAAAACCCGAAGAACTTGAAGAAATGATGAAGATTACTTTTATAATCCGGGAATATTTTAAGGATAATGAGAAAATCAAAAGAAATAAAGTAACAGAGAAACAATTTGAGAAAATCAACAAGAAGAATATTCATTTTCTAAAATCCTTAGAAGGTGAGGTTGGACAAGTCAACAAATCAAAAATGATTGCTTCAGATCTAAGTCATTTGAATTCAAAAGCATTATTTGCAGGAATCATTTTAAGATTCAACAGTCAATATGCCCTAAAAAAAATCAGCATTAAAATAAAAGGAATCCTTTTAGTAGGAATAATGAGTTTAATTGAAAGCTTTGAGGAAATTGAAAAGTCATAGATTGTAGCTTTCAAAAATAAGAAAGCCGAAAGGTGTACCATTTATTCATTTACTATTTGACTATATACTCCCAACTATTTCATTTCAGCTTTTTGTTCCGTAGGCGGAATTAAGATCTCATACGAAGTGTTTATTCCCTGATTTCTTTGATTTATTGATTATTTTAGTAGTCAATGTCTTAGATTATATATTTGGGAAGTACAAAAAGACTCTTTTGTTAAAAAATAGATATGCATTAATTTTTTCAAAAGGATTATTCCCTCCACCTCGTTTCCTAACGAGTTGGAATTGGTTTGACGTTTCCAAACGTTAATGATTGAACTGATTTGCTTAATAGTCTGAGAATAATTATCGTTAAAAACGAAAGACCATAACCCCCTCGTTAGGAAACGAGGGGGAGAAAAAAAGAGATGTCTTAAATTATTTTCAAATGGTTATCTAATTGAAGTTTAAAATCATAATCATTCATTTCAATCACCTTGTACTTCATTTTTATCGACCCTCACTATTATTTTCAAAGGTTTTCCTTTGCGGATAATATTAAAGACTAAAGTAGCTTCCTTATAGAATTCACTTTTTTCTTCGTAAGTAATATTTTTGTAAAGCTTACCGTTTAGTGAAACAATCTCATCTCCCACCCTTAATCCTGCAGTTTTATAGAAGTTGCCTTTATAGTTGGCTACCATTGTTACAATAGACTTTCCTTTCGGAGTTGTATCTGTCGAAAAATGAAATCGCCTGTGATTGGGATTGATTACTCTTTGAAAATGTTTTATAGGTTGCAAACCGATCTTCGAGTTTTTTAAATCAAAAAACACATTAAATCGTTTAAGGAAATTTTGTCCGATAAGATAATTAGAGCTGATACTGTTTGGATGGTCAAAAGTATAAATGCGCAACGAATCAACAGCAAAATTATCAAATAGCGTTGCATTTACTGTATAGTATCGATTGTAAGAACTTTGATTTTCAGTCCATACAGCATCATTCTTTTTGTTGAAAAACGCTAATTCTTCTGCTCTGTACAATAATGCAATATCCTCTGGCATCCCAGCATCTACCAGAAACTTACGGTTAAGAGTTAACGTATCTCCATCTACACATTTTATTTTTATAGGCAGTTGTATATTGAATGGGGCAGGTGTACTTTTATCTTTTATCATTGGAAATACTAAACAATTTTCAGGCATTTTAAAAGCCACAGCCTGATGAATTTCCAGATAGTTATATTCAAAATTCAACTCCCACACGTGGGTTGTATCATTTTTTGGAATATTAAACATTCCTTTAGAATCAGAAGTATTATAATATTTATTCCAGTTGTATATCATCATATAATTATATTTCAAATCTGTATACCCAATTTTTACACTTGGTGCAGTTTTATAAATAGAAATTGAAACAGCTTTGGACGACCACGATGACCCCCCTCTTCCTATTGTATCAGGAAGAACATTCAACGTGACATTAGGGTGAGTCGCACAGAACGTGGAGTCTAAAATAAATACTCCTGCACCTGCACCACTATCAAATGCCATATCGACTGTTATACTGTCGTTTAATTGCACAGGAAGCACTATTTGCCTATTTTCAGGACTTATTTTGAAATAAATCCGGTTAGGATTTTCAGCACTAATGAATATACACACAAAAATAAGAACCGGGAAAAGATAAAAGAAAAAATTGTTTTTCATAAAATCAGATAGGTTAGAATGTTTCTGTAGGAATAATTGACGATTAAAGGCTCCCCCTCGTTTCCTAACGAGGGGGTATTGGTTTTACGTTTCCAAACGTTTTTGATTGAACTGAATTTCTTTGTAGTTTGATAATAATTATCGTTACAAACGAAGGACCATAACCCCCTCGTTAAGAAACGAGGGGGAGGTTTGGAGGTTGTTATCAATTCCTTTTCAGATTAAATTTCACCAATCGCATAGGATTACCTATAGCATTTTTTCGTTTTACAAAACTGTAAATGCTTCCGTTATGGAATTTAAAAACGGAAGGATTGATTTTAAGATCGTAATTGTCGGCGATAAAGGTTGAAGTGGCTATTTTGGCACCCTGGCTATTGTAGGTATAGACATCAAACTTATTGGATCCTTGCTCACGTGTAAAACGGAAAAGGAGGATGTTGTTTTCGGAATCAATAATCATTTCAGAAAAATAAGGCAAACCCTGAGGATATGCTGCTGGATCACGCAATCTTTCTATCATAGGTTTAAATTGCTCAATATATTTGTCCCAATTCACTTTATCATTAGCAGTCTTTACCAAATCGGCTTCTAACTCTTTTGATTTTCTTAATGCATTCTGATAAAAATCTTCCCTGTCCTCTTTGGTGATTACATCTGATTTTAGGTCGGTTTTAAATTGTCTGATAACTCTGCCGCTTTGATCAAATATTTTGATTTGTCCCGTTGAAGGGTATGCGGCAATCAGATTTCCATTTGTAGTAGTGGCAAAGCGGGGACGAAAGATAAATTCATCTGAGAAAGGCGAGCTAAAATTTATCATACAGATTCGTTTTTCTTTCCCCTCTTTATCTTTATAAACATAGGGATTACTAAAGAGAAAGGCTTTCTCTTTATTGTAGGATTCAAAGAATGAACTTATTATCTTCTCTTTTCCATCCGATACATTCAGCAGTGAAACGATTTGTTTTGATCCGTTTCCACATGGCACATGACCCATAATTGCTATTTTACCTCCCTTTAATGGGATCGATCCCAAAGGCAAATATTTCAGTTTAATGGTTTTGACCCAGTTGCCATTCAGATCAAAGAAATGCATCCGTCCATCAACAGCAGTTGTATAGAGATACTTTCCATCAAGAATACCCTGTACGGAAGGCATATAAATAAAGTCGGATGCTTTTTTACCTCCTTGTTTGCCAAATTCTTTGACAAAGTTGCCGTATTTATCAAACTTAGAAATGGAATGGCGGGTATGATGACTCATAAAAACAGAACCATCAGGGGCTACCACAATTTGCTTATAAATACCAATTGTACTTGAACCAGCTGTCTGGTTATAATCAGGAAACAGTTTATTCCAGTCGGTATTTTTAGCATATTCTGCATCGGGAACCAATTTAATTTCACCTCCTTTATAGATGGAAGCCAGTTGCTGAGCCTGAAGGGTGAGCGAAATCAAAACAGCAATAAGAAAAATTGTACGTTTCATAATCTATAATTTTTAAAGAACATTTAATATTCAGAAAGTAGTTAGTTTATTTTGATTCACGAATCAATTTCAACGTATAGACTAATATTGGATCACTGTTATTTAAATACTCATCATATGTCCAGCCTATTATATGATCGGGGATAACTCCATGTCCCCATGGGATGGAGGGATCGGGTTGGTCATCGAAGATAATTTTCGTAAGCGGTATGTGTAGTTCCAGACCCGAATTATCCAACCGAATGTCGGCGAATTTATACGCATTCATCTGATAGTAGCAGGTTCCCGTTTCGCGGCCGATTATAGTACCTCGTTTGTATTTATGCACCAGTGCAGCAAACAAAGTCGATGCCGAATACGATCTTTCATTGGTTAGAACATACACATTTCCGGAGAAATGAATCTTCTTATCCGGCTTCTCCATTCTTGTATTGAACGAATAATAGCCTTCCCTGCCCGTGATTTTTTTGTAGTCACCAAACAGTACCACCGTGTCAACACCTGCATAACTTGGAACATATTTTAAAAAATTGTATCTGTTGTTGCTATTGACCATGGAGCCCAGTCCATTTTTAAAAGGTTTATCGGCCAGCATTGAGAATAAGGCGGAGTAAGCATCATTCCCTCCCGGATTATTCCGGATGTCAATAATCAGGTTCCTGCAGGATGAATGACTGATTGAATTCATTATTGAACGAAGGCTATCGTTATCCGTATCGCTGAAGCCAAAGCTTTTGATGCGCAGGTAAGAAGTTTGATGATCAATGGTTTTTACTTCAAGGTTATTTACCATTGGATCGGGTTTCCAGACCTTTGCAGGCGCAAATTCATTCGGGTTACTGACAGTCTGATAGGTTAAACGGGCCGTTGTGCCATCCG
>Ga0302288_1002066_pt1 | contig 12099 bp, 10 predicted proteins | sample III_Fen_N1_1_FD_194549 | JGI IMG/M metagenome (GOLD analysis project Ga0302288, IMG submission 194549) | Peat permafrost microbial communities from Stordalen Mire near Abisko, Sweden - III_Fen_N1_1 | ecosystem: Environmental > Terrestrial > Soil > Wetlands > Permafrost | place: Sweden: Abisko...
ATGAAAGGCACAATGGCCGATTACGAAGTAGCGTCGATTACCGAAACAACAATTTTGGACGTATTTGCATTCGGAGTAAAAGAGTAGGACGTAAAATGTAAGTAGAATAACGCAAAGTACTTGTGCGTTATTTCATTTTTTCATCTCTCATTTCTTGATTAATTTAAGATGTCAATCACAACCAATATACAATCTATACGTACACATATCCCGGCGCATGTACGCCTGGTATGTGTATCTAAATTTAATCCAAATGAATCAATTGCAGAAGCTTATGCGAGTGGTGAGCGCATTTTTGGTGAAAGCAAAGTACAGGAGCTATGTGGTAAATATGAAACGCTCCCAAAAGATATATCTTGGCACTTTATTGGTCATCTTCAAAGCAATAAAATTAAGTTTATTGTTCCTTTTGTTTCGCTGATTCATGGAGTTGACTCCTACAAACTCCTTACTGAAATCAACAAACAGGCTGAAAAACAAGGAAAAATAGTCAATTGCTTGCTTCAGGTTCATATTGCAAAGGAAGAAACCAAATTTGGTTTTTCGCCCGATGAGTTATTGGAAACGTTGGCATCATCTGAGTGGAAAATACTCGAAAATGTTAGAATTTGCGGGTTAATGGGTATGGCTACTTTTACAGATAACAGGAACCAAATTCGCTCGGAATTTAAAATTCTGAAAGCGCTTTTTGATAAAGTAAAGGATGATTTTTTCACACCAAGTGATTCTTTCACTGAACTTTCCATGGGTATGTCTGACGATTTTCTGATAGCGATTGAAGAAGGAAGTACACTGGTGCGCGTTGGTAGCTCAATATTTGGAAGTCGAAATTACGAACCTATTAAATAAGAGTGATAATTCTTATCCGGGGCAAATACTTTTTCAGCTTAAACGCAAAATTGTGAGCACATTCGCCTTCATAATAAGGTTTTTGATTCATAAATGCACTATATTTGTTGCCATATTCTAATTCAATCTCAACACACCTTGTCATGGCTCAATTTTTATTTTACACAATAATTATAATTCTCGTTGCCGATTTTGGATTGGAGCGATATTTGGCCTACCTGAATATTCAACATTCAAAATTACCATTACCGACCATTCTTAGTGGTATTTATAACGCTGAAAAGTACGATAAACAACAAGATTACTTCCGAACAAATTCAAGATTTGGAATGCTAACCAGTACATTTAGTTTTATTATTACGCTGTTAATGTATAGCTTAGGTGGATTTGCGTGGGTTGATGGTTTGATTCAAAACTACACTCAAAGTCCGATTTTAACTCCGATTTTATTTTTTGCTATTATTTACTTTGCCAACGATATTATTGGTATTCCGTTTGAAATTTACGATACTTTCGTTATTGAGCAAAAATTCGGGTTTAATAAAGTTACACCAAAGCTATACGTAGCTGATAAGTTGAAGGCCTACGGGATGACTATTGTTCTTGGAGGTGGCATTCTATCGGCCGTAGTTTGGATTTACAACATAACTCCCGAATATTTTTGGTTGCTGGCATGGGCAGTGATAACATCATTCAGTCTTTTCATGACCATGTTTTATTCTGAGGTTATTGTTCCATTATTTAATAAACAAACACCACTTGAAGCCGGTGAATTACGCACAGAAATTGAGAAATTTGCTGTCAAATCGGGCTTTAATCTTACCAATATATTTGTTATCGATGGTTCAAAGCGCTCCACCAAAGCGAATGCATATTTTAGCGGATTAGGAAGCAAAAAACGTATTGTACTATACGATACGTTAATGGATTCCATGAACACACAAGAAATAGTAGCCGTTTTGGCGCACGAAGTTGGCCATTACAAGCATAAGCATACCTTAATCAATCTATTGATTTCAATGCCAACAACTTTGCTTCTTTTCTTCGTATTTGGATTGATTTTAAAGAGTGATGCCATGGCACAGGCATTAGGCGGACAGCATGCGTCATTTCATCTCAATGCATTAGCATTTAGCATTCTCTATTCGCCAATATCACTCGTACTTGATATTGCCACCAATGTTCTTTCGCGGAAGTTTGAATATCAGGCTGACGCATTTGCGGCTAAATATGGCTTTGCCGAACAGCTAGAGTCCGGTTTAAAAAAGCTATCGGCTACTTCGTTGAGCAATTTAATGCCACACCCGCTGTATGTGTTTTTTCATTATTCACATCCGACGCTTTATCAAAGAATTACCAAAATAGCTCGATAAATCCTAAAGCGCAACATTTTTTTATTTAGAGTATAAGTGTAGAAAATTAGTATAATATCTACTTAGTAAATTAAAAAAAAATCCCAACTTTTGGGAATAAGAAGGAGGTCTGTATGTTACTGGGAATTATGGGTGCAATGCCCGAAGAAATGGACAAAATTATTGCAACTATTACCGATAAAGAAATATTGGAAAGTGGCAGTCGCATTTATTATAAAGGAAAATTGTATGGTCAGGACGTTGTGGCAGTATTTTCTCGCTGGGGAAAAGTAGCAGCAGCCACCACGGCTACTAATATGATTTTGGAGTTCAACGTGGATCGTATCGTTTTCACCGGTGTAGCTGGCGCCATTTCACCCGAATTGAATGTAGGTGATGTGGTTATTGGGCAACGTTTATTTCAGCACGACATGGATGCGCGACCACTTATGCGTCGGTTCGAAATTCCACTTACCGGCCGAACTTCCTACGAAACGCCACAACAGAATGTGGATACCATGTCACAAGCAGTCCATAACTTCCTGAAAAACGATAAAGATTTTCGGAAAGTACTGGCCGAACAAGAAATCACCAATCCTAAAATGTTGATTGGCGATATCGCAAGTGGTGATTTGTTTATCTCAAGTAAAGAGATGAAAAATGCTCTGATTAAAAATCTGCCATCAGTTGTTTGTGCCGAAATGGAAGGGGCTGCAGTAGCGCAAGTTTGCGATGATTATGGAGTTCCTTTGGTTGTTGTGAGGGTCATCTCCGATTCGGCCGATGAGGAAGCTCATATCACCGCTATTGGCTTTGTGAATCAACATGCAAGCGACTATTCATTGTCTATTTTAAGAGAGTATATTGAACTTATAAATAAGTGATTGAGAAAACAGAATCCCGGGTTAGCCTACAGTGCTAATCTGGGATTTTTGTTTAGCATAAATTGGACAAATCATTTTAATTGACTACTTTTGTGGGGGATGGGGGAAGTTGTCAAATAGCTTTAAAAACGCTATAAATATCCTTTCAACATCTAACTTTATGGTAAGTAATTTGTTTTACTAAGAACGCTAAATTATATAACAATTAAATAATAGAATTATGGGTAAAATTTCAGATGTAGTTAAACCGGGTGTGGTTACAGGAACTGACTTGCAGTTTATCTTTAAAGTTGCTAAAGAAAATGGTTTTGCAATTCCAGCAGTAAACGTTGTAGGTTCTTCAACCGTAAACGCTATTTTGGAAGCTGCAAAAGTTGCTAATGCTCCGGTAATGATTCAGTTCTCTAATGGAGGTGCTGCTTTCAATGCTGGTAAAGGTTTAAAATTGGAAGGTCAACAAGCAGCTATCTTAGGTGCTATTGCTGGTGCAAAACACATTCATACATTGGCTGAAGCTTATGGTGTACGTGTAGTATTACATACCGACCATGCTGCGAAAAAATTACTTCCTTGGATTGACGGCTTATTGGATGCCAGCGAAAAAAACTTTGCTGAAACAGGCAAACCACTTTTCAGTTCACATATGCTTGACCTTTCGGAAGAACCTCTTAATGAGAACATTGAAATTTGCGAAAAATACTTAACTCGTATGAGTAAAATGGGTATGACTTTGGAAATGGAATTAGGTATCACAGGTGGCGAAGAAGATGGTGTTGACAACAGCGATGTTGACAATAGCTTGCTTTACACACAACCTGAAGACGTGTACAAAGTATATGCTGCTTTAAGCAAAATTTCTCCAAACTTTACTGTTGCTGCTTCTTTTGGTAATGTACATGGTGTTTACAAACCGGGTAATGTAAAATTAACTCCTGTAATTTTGAAAAATTCTCAGGAATATATCAAAGCTAAAGCAGGAATTTCTGATTCACATCCAGTAAACTTCGTATTCCATGGTGGATCGGGTTCTTCACACGAAGAAATTCGCGAAGCAATCAGCTATGGTGTTATCAAGATGAATATTGACACTGATACTCAATGGGCATTCTGGGATGGCGTACGTGGCTTTGAAGCTAAAAACCATGACTACCTACAAGGTCAAATTGGAAATCCTGAAGGAACTGAAAAACCAAATAAGAAATACTACGACCCACGTGTATGGTTACGCAAAGGCGAAGAAGCTCTTATCGCTCGTTTACAAGTAGCTTTCGAAGATTTAAATGCTATCAACAGCCTTTAATTGAGATAGTATTGACAAACTCTTGTCAATAGAAAATAAAGCCGTTTTGGAATATTCCGAAACGGCTTTTTTTGCATCATTACCTTTTTTTAATCGGCTGGGAGCAAAGCTCAGACTAATCATTTCCTGAACGTAGAAATATATAGCTCCTCAACTTTAGTTCTTGCCCATTGTGTTTTTCGTAAAAACTTCAAACTTGAGTTTATGCTGGGGTTTTCGTGAAAACAATTGATACGAATCAATCTATCCAACTCTTCCCAACCATATTGTTTGTGTAGTTGTTCCAAAATAGTTTTTAGTGTCAATCCATGCAAAGGATCATTTGATTGTGTATTCATTCTTTTCGGGCTGTTGAAATATTAAAAAAGACCATATACAAAAATTTCCCACTTTTCAGTGGGAAATTTTATAGATTGGAAGCAGTATAAAACTACTTCTAAATTATTATTTTAATCACTAATTATGTAGTGATCATTTTGTAACCTTTACCATGAATATTGATAATGATTACTTTTTGGTCGTCTTTAAGAAGTTTACGCAATTTGCAGATATAAACATCCATGCTTCTTGCATTGTAATGGTTATCATCTTTCCAAATTGTTTTCAAAGCATATTTACGATCAAGGAATTCATTGATGTTAGCTGCAAACAAAATAAGCAAGCTTAATTCTTTGTTAGTAAGTTTTGTTGGCTCACCTCCAGCTAAAGTTAATTGTTTCTTTGGTACATCGATTGAATAAGCTCCAATAGTGTAAGTTGGTTGCTTTAGCAACATGCTTAAATCATCATTTTCTTCGCCCTGAGCGACTTTGTCTTTTTCAGTTTTCATTTTTTTAATTTTTAGAGAGTTAGTATTGTGATAGTGATAGTGATTTATTAATTTTTATTGACATTTAAAAATCTTTTTTGTAACAAAACATAGATAAATATATCTTAATGCACTTGCTCGTAAGATTGTTATATTTAAACACCAAAACTACAAAAAAAGTTTCATAAAATTGCAATTTAGGTTAATCTATTTTTCCACAAAGTGCAATTTTTTTACTCCATTTAATGAATTTATGCTTGACTGATAATTGAAGAACTCTATTGACAAAGCAAATACTTTATTTTTATTAAATTTTATTTTTATTTTAAAAATATCTACAATATTTTGTCAATTTACAACATTTAACGTATATTATTGATAAATGCCAATGTGGTCATTCAAAACCAAACAACTAATTTTTAATTATCTGAAAAAATAATGTAAAAACAGACACTCATTAATCGGTTTTCATGTCTCAATTTTCAATTCACAAAGTAAATAGTTTTATTTGAATTAACCAAGAAAGATTTAAACTATTATTGTTTTTTTTAGAAAAAAAATCCATTAATTCATTTGAATTGTCTCATTTGCAATAACAATAAATAGTAAAGATACAAAACAGCATAAAAAATGGGTGAGATCCTGAAAAGAGATTCGGATGTACATAAAATAAAAAAAAGAAAGACTGCCCAAATTTGAGCAGTCTTTCTTAGAATATATAAAGAATATCAATTAGAATTGACGTTCAGCCATACGTTTATAGCCCTCGTAACGCCATTTAGCGTTAGTTTGTGCAGCAGTGAATAATTCTTGTGCTTCTGTTGGGAATTGTTTCAACAACGAAGTGTAACGTACTTCACCTTTCAAGAAGTCCTGGAATTTATCCCATTGAGGTTCTTTCGAATCTAAAATCATTGGGTTCTTTCCTTCAGCTTCTAAGTCCGGATTAAAGCGATACAAGTGCCAGTATCCACATTCAACAGCACGTTGTTGTTCGTCTTGAGCTTTACCCATTCCGGCAAGTAATCCGTGGCTGATACATGGAGAATAAGCTATGATAACCGATGGTCCGTCAAATGCTTCCGCTTCACGAATTGCTTTCAATGTTTGTGCTTGGTTTGCACCCATTGCGATTTGCGCAACGTAAACATAACCATAAGTAGCAGCAATCATTCCTAAGTCTTTTTTGCGAACACGTTTACCTGAGGCAGCAAATTTAGCAACTGCACCAACCGGAGTCGATTTAGAAGCTTGACCACCTGTGTTAGAATAGATCTCGGTATCCAAAACAAGGATATTTACGTTTTTACCTGAAGCAATTACGTGATCTAATCCACCAAAACCGATATCATACGCCCATCCGTCACCACCGATAATCCATTGCGATTTTTTGACAATATACTGAGTCAAATCAACAATTTGTTTTACCAATGCACTTTCAGATGCTTTTACTAACGGTGTAATTTTCTTTTCAAGAAGTACAGTTTCGTCAGCAATTTCGCGTTTTTCAATCCATTCAGCAAACAGAGCTTTCAACTCGTCAGAAACAGTAGCATCAGATTGAGCAGCAGTAAACAAACGAACCAAACGCTCACGCATGTTGTCGTTTGCGAATACCATACCTAAACCAAATTCTGCGTTATCTTCAAACAAAGAGTTAGCAAAAGCTGGTCCACGACCGTCTTCGTTTACTGTATATGGAGTAGAAGGAGCAGAGGCAGAGTAGATAGAGCTACAACCGGTTGCGTTAGCAATTAATTGACGGCTACCGAAAAGTTGAGAAACTAATTTTACATAAGGAGTTTCACCACAACCAGCACAAGCACCAGAGAACTCGAACAATGGCGTAGCCAATTGAGAGTTTTTCACGTTGCCTTTAATATCTACTAAGTGTTGTTTGCTTTTTACTTCAGTTGCACAATAATCCCAATTATCCTGGTTTGGATATTGAGTATCGATTGGCACTAATTCCAATGCTTTGTTGCCTTTGTTACCCGGACAAACATCCACACAGTTGTTACAACCCATACAGTCAAGTACGTCAACCTGAATGCGGAATGCTGTATCAGCAAATTGTTTACCGTTAGTTTTAAGCATATCGGTAAACGGTGCATTTGCTTGTTCGGCTTGGTCTAAGATAAATGGACGAATAGCAGCGTGAGGACAAACATAAGCACATTGGTTACATTGAATACAGTTTGAAGAATTCCAAACAGGTACAAATGCAGCTACACCACGTTTTTCATGTTTACTGGTACTATTTTCCCAAGTACCATCTTCGCGACCTTTAAATGCAGAAACAGGAAGGCTATCACCATCTTGTGCATTGATAGGACGAACGATATCACCAATAAATACTGGTACAATATCAGTGATTGCTTCAGTTCCATCAACTAAGTTAGCCCATTCTGCAGGAATTTCCACTTTTGTGTACTCTCCACCACGATCAACAGCTGCGTAGTTTTTGTTTACAATACTTTCACCTTTTTTACCGTATGATTTATTGATAGCATATTTCATTTTTTCCACTGCCAATTCGTAAGGAACCACATTGGTAATTTTGAAGAATGCCGATTGAAGAATAGTATTGGTACGATTTCCTAAACCAATTTGCTCTGCAATGTTTGTTGCATCGATAATATAAAGGCTGATGTTATTAGCAGCTAAATATTTTTTTACTTTGGTAGGCAAGTTTTTCTTTACTTCTTCTTCGTTCCAAATAGTATTCAATAAGAAAGTACCATTTTTCTTCAATCCTTTAGTTACATCATACAACTTCAAATAAGCCTGAACGTGACAAGCCACGAAGTTAGGAGTAGTAACCAAATAGGTTGAACGAATTGGAGTTTCGCCAAAACGTAAGTGAGAACAAGTAAAACCACCCGATTTTTTTGAATCGTATGCAAAATATGCCTGGCAATATTTATCTGTGTTGTCACCAATAATCTTGATAGAGTTTTTGTTAGCACCTACAGTACCATCAGCACCTAAACCATAGAATTTTGCTTCGATAGTTCCGGCTCCACCCAATGCAATCTCTTCTTTCAATGGAAGTGAAGTGAATGTAACATCATCAACAATACCTACTGTGAAGTGATTTTTTGGTTCTGGTAATGCAAGGTTTTCGTAAACCGAAAGTACTTGAGCAGGCGTAAAGTCTTTTGAAGACAAACCATAACGACCACCAACTACGATTGGTTGTTCCGGAGTACCATACAATACATCTTTTACATCAAGATACAATGGTTCGCCACCAGCACCCGGTTCTTTTGTACGATCTAAAACGCAAATACGTTTTGCTGTTTTAGGTAATACTGACAAGAAGTGTTTAGCTGAGAACGGACGATATAAGTGAACAGATACCAAACCTACTTTTTCGCCATTTTCAATTAAGTGGTCGATACCTTCGCGGATAGCTTCGGTAGAAGAACCCATAGCAATAATTACGCGATCTGCATCTTCAGCACCGTAATAATCAAACAAACCGTATTTACGTCCGGTTAATTTGTTCATTTCGTTCATGTAATGCTCAACTACTTCAGGAATTGCATCGTAGAAAGGGTTACTAGCTTCGCGAGCCTGGAAATAAATATCTGGATTTTGAGCTGTACCACGAACAACTGGGTTCTCATTGTTCAATGCACGTTCACGGAAACCTTTAAGGGCTTCTTGGTCAACAAGTGGTGCCAAGTCTTCCTGGTCAAGTTGCTCAATTTTTTGAATTTCGTGTGAAGTACGGAAACCGTCGAAAAAGTGTACAAATGGTACACGGGTTTTGATAGAAGCTAAGTGAGCCACAGCGGCCAAATCCATAACTTCTTGTACAGAGCCGGTTGCTAACATTGCGCATCCAACCTGACGTACAGCCATCACATCCTGGTGGTCACCAAAGATTGATAGTGCATGTGAAGCCAAAGCACGAGCCGAAACGTGATAAACACCCGGAAGTAATTCTCCGGCTACTTTATACATGTTCGGGATCATCAGCAACAAACCTTGAGAAGCTGTGAAAGTAGTAGTCAAAGCTCCAGCTTGTAGTGCTCCGTGCATAGCGGCAGCAGCACCTGCTTCCGATTGCATTTCTTGTACTTGTACTTTTTCGCCGAAAATGTTTTTACGACCTGTTGATGCCCATTCATCTACATATTCAGCCATTGTAGTGGATGGAGTGATAGGATAAATAGCTGAAACCTCGGTGAACATATATGCTATATGTGCCGCAGCTTGATTTCCATCACAGGTTAAAAATTTTTTAGATTTAGCCATTTTGTTAGAAATTTATTAATAATTATTTGAGTTATTTTTTTTGTTATTAAAGAATCTCTGCTCTCCTAAAGTGGAGATTGAGATTTGTATCGTATTTTTCCCTTGTCTAAATATGAAAAGAGGATTTTGCTTTGTTTATCATCTATTAGTATAAGAATCCAAATAACCACAATGGAATTACACTTTTATTCCCTACTTCAATATCATCAACCGCGTACAACGCTTTCGAATAAAGTTTACCACCTTCGGGTTTGCTCTCACATCTGAAGTGATATTTTAAATCAATACAAAAATCCAAATGATATTTACAGATATTCACCTTGTGGCAGGCGTGTAATGCATTGTAAAAAAATGTTTTCCGCTCAGCTACTTTATCCACATTTCCCGGACTTACCACATACATCAAATTGGTGTTATGAACGTAAACCTGATTCGGTTTTTTGGGATATTCATCTCCTTCGGCATAGAGCATGTTCAGCAATCGTGCATCTTTGAGATACTTTAAGTAATTCATAATCGTAGCACGCGAAACACCAATATCTTTACTCATCTGACTAACGTTAGGTGCCGAAGGTGCACTTTTCATTATCTGATAAAGCAATTTTCTTATTTTTGATAAATACTTCAATTCTATCTGTTTAATCAACAGAATATCTACTTCCAACATCATATTCATGGTTTTTAGCAGATTCTCGGAGAAATTACGTTCCTCTAAAAAGAATGGATAATATCCATGATGTAAATAAGCCTGAAAGTATTCGAGAGGCTGAACTTGTTTACAAATATCCTGCGCTATTTGCACATGATTTTGCATGATTTCGCTCAAAGTATATGAAGGAAACGAGGTTCCTGATTGTAGATTTAAGAATTCGCGGAATGAAAATCCCCGCAAGTTATACGAGGCTACGATATCTTGAAGATCTTCGTTATCTTCAATTAACCGCATTACTGATGAACCTGAAAAAACAATGTGTAATTGGGGAAAACGGTCGTAACACTCACGCAATTCCTTCGACCAGTTTTCGTACTTAAATGTTTGGTCAATCAATAATGTTTTTCCACCTTGCTTGCAAAACGCTTCAGCAAACTCCACCAAACTGTGTTCCGAAAAATAAAAATGATTGAAGCTAATGTACAAACAACTTCTGTCTGTTCCGAAATTTTCCTTGGCGTATTGTAATAAAAATGAAGTTTTACCCACACCACGACTGCCCTTTATACCAATCAGGCGATGAGTCCAGTCGATTTCGTCCATCAACAAACGCCTTACCGGCAAATCTATGTGATCAACTAAATACTTGTGTGTTTTGAAAAACGCCTCCATTTGCATTTATTTTGATACAAAAGTAAGGAAATAATTCTATTTTGCAATGCAGAGATAGCAAAATTAGTGTTTTTTACACTGAATGGCATCGAAAAACCCATGTTACCAGGACAATACAAGTAAAAAATGAATAATTATTTAATATATAATCACATTTTCTATTGTATACAATTTTATAAACTATAATTTGGATAAACAATTGATTTACAATGCAAAATTACATGATTAAAAATTCATTTTTGATTATATTATAACCGTAATCATCAAAGTGGCAGCCTATTTAATATCATTTATGGCTTTAAAAATGACTCCTTCGTATTTGGCCAGCGTATTGCATTTCTTTATATTTTTAAATATTTTTCGTCCATCTTCGAAAGCTTCATAATGATATGCCCATAATTCTACAAATCGTCTTAGCAAATGCAAATCGCCCGAGTATTTTTTCTTACAATACTCAATAACAGACAAATGAAAGTCGCGTATCATTCTCACCCTTTGATCATGTGTAAGTTCTTGTCCACGTATTTCGGCCAATAAAAAGGGTTGTTGAAGTATACCACGCCCAATCATAAATTTATTGATGTCGGGAGACATGGATTTAATATTTTCAATGTCAGCAATGCTTGTGATATCACCATTGTAGCACACCGGATGTTTTAAAAGTGGAGCATAGCGCACAAATTCATCAACATACACCTCGCCCTTGTACATTTGCTTACCAAGACGGGGATGAATAATCACTTCTTCGAGTGGAAAGCTATTGAAAATTGGAATGAGTTCTTCAAATTCAGAAGTTTCATCTTGACCCAACCTACATTTAATTGAAATTTTAAGCTTTGTGTTTGAGAAAATTCCTTCCAACATTTCAGCAATACGAGCAGGTTGCGACAACAATCCTGCTCCCATACTTTTATCAACTACTCTTGAAAATGGGCAACCTAAGTTTATATTTACCTCGGTATATTGATGCTGATGACAAAGTTCTTCGAATCGTTGAAACGCATCGGCATTATTCCCAAGAAACTGTGGAACAGGTGTTTGAAATGTGTTATTAGTAGGGAGAATATCGTTGCATTGACTTGGACGATAAAAATCGCCATTTTGCACCCTGATAAAAGGAGAAAAAGTTTTGTCAAACTTACCAATATGTTCGGTATAAGCTTCTCTGAAAATCCAATCAGTAAGTCCTTGTAAAGGAGCTAAATATATTTGCATGTTTTTCTGTTTTATGAAAAAGGAGTGCAAATATACGGAATTTTGAGGTAGGGTAGAGGGTTGAAACTTTATGTTGATTGAAATTCGAATTATTTAGCTTT
>Ga0302288_1002069_pt1 | contig 12090 bp, 12 predicted proteins | sample III_Fen_N1_1_FD_194549 | JGI IMG/M metagenome (GOLD analysis project Ga0302288, IMG submission 194549) | Peat permafrost microbial communities from Stordalen Mire near Abisko, Sweden - III_Fen_N1_1 | ecosystem: Environmental > Terrestrial > Soil > Wetlands > Permafrost | place: Sweden: Abisko...
CCGTACTACCTCCATCAATAACGATATGTTCGATATCAGGATAGCTTTGCGCCAGCACGGAGCGAATACAATCAGCTATATGAAGATGATTGTTGTAGACAATAGTAATAATGGAGATTTTCATTGGATATGCTGGAGGGAGTCTAGGATAATGTCAAAGTATTATCAAACTTTAATTTCTTTTTACCAATTAACCATGGAAAGTATTTATTGATAGTTTGGATTGAAAGATAAATCAAAAACCATACTACAATTTGTTCTACTATTTTATACATAAAATAACTTCCGATCATTGGTTTTACAAAACCTGAACTTAAACCTATAAAGAACATATGAAAAGCAAGTATCGACAAAGTATTTAATCCTAAGTATTTTATTACAATCTTACTCTGATCCAAAAAGAAAGACTTCTTAGAAAATCTTGCTAAAAAGTTCGACATTAAAAAAATCAAACAAATACCCGTAAAAGCACCCAGATATCCTAAAAAATAAGGAGTCATCCTATTTAAGCACATATTTATAGCCGGATTTATAACAATTGATAAAACGACAGTCAACAAACCCAAAATTGGAATTAAAAGTAACATCCTTTTATTTCCGAACTTTCTCATAGCTTCCTGAATAGTTCCATTTAAGATATTGCCAAAACCATAAAATAAGACTGCCGGTAATACTGCGGACAAAGAGAAAGGTAAATCTAACTCTAAAGAATGAAGAATGTTACCTACTATTGATAAACTGACTAGAAGTATAAATAAAAACAACTTACTGCATGCAACAAGTTTAAGACATAAGAAATAGACTAGTTCACTAAAAAAAAGCACAGGCAGGAACCATGTAGCTCCTATACCTCCATCACTAATAAACCTTTTAAATTGGACATATAAAGCAGTAATAAAAGTCCCATCACCAAAAAACAAAGCTTGTAGAGAAACTAATATAACAACAAAACTTACATATGGTATAATTAGCTGCTGTATCCGTTTTAGAAACAGACTTTTGAAGTTAGTATACTTGGAGTTATCTAAACAAAAACCAGACAGAAAAAAAAACAAGGGCATATGAAATGAAAATATCCATCTTCCTATTGATGTATTGGTAGATACACAATGACCCAGAACAACTAAAACGATTCCTATACCTTTTGCAAAGTCAACATAGTCTATTCTTTTCATAACTTACAGAGATAAGTTTATAGAGATAAAATGGTATATAAATTAGCTCATTTTTATTGAGGGAACTTACTACTAATGGGAGTACATTAGTCTATTTGATACGTTTGCTTTATATAGGCAACAATGGCTTCACTGTCATTATTGAACTTACGCTTCAGTTCGAATATCTTGGCATCAACCAAAAAGCGATACCAAAATCCTTGGAGGAAATGATAAATTAGCCCCTCTTTCCCATCAAGAAACCCTAATCTAAAGAAATATCTATAAATGAAATAGACAAGCACTCTCAAAAACAAAGGAGATTTAGAATAAAATGAATTCTTTATAACCAAATTTATATGGCTTTTATTTGCACCGTTATCAGCAGAATCATTATTCATAAAATGATATTCTTTGTTCAATAAGTCAATTGCCTCACGCGTTGCATAACCATTATGCTTATTAATAAAAAAATTGATATCATTCAGGTCATCATGTATAAAGTCTGATTTAAGATTATAAGTAGACCCTTCGGATAAAACAACACGTTCATCCATCCATTTATTTTCTATTGACCCTTTCCCAGTTCGCCATATTCTCAATAATGGAAGTGGATACCTTGTACCATGTTTTATCCATCTTCCCAAGAAATAATGCCTGTAATTTAAAATCACCCCCGATATATCATTTGGTAATTCTGGCAACTGACTTTTCATCTCGCCACGTAATTCTTGCGTGAGATATTCGTCCGCATCCAATCGCATAATCCAAGGTGTTGTTATCTCGCATTTCTGAATACCCCAGTTAAATTGATTAGCATGATTTACCCATTTGTTTTGTAGGACTTTTGCACCCAGTTTTTCTGCTATTGCAACAGTGTTATCAGTAGAATAACTATCTATGATATAAATTTCCGAAGTTAATGGCAAAATGCTTTGAATGCAACGCTCAATATGCTTTTCTTCGTTAAATGTGAGTATAATAAATGAGATAATTTCAGTTTCTTTGATCATAGTATATTATTGCAATATGTTTTAACCTTTTATTATTAGAGATAATTCCAATTTATCAATGTATGGTGGGTATTTTTTATGGATAATAAAAATTTAATTACATCATCATATTCATTTTTACGCCAGCTATCTTCAGAGCCCGGATGAACACCCACTTCAATAATATCATTGCATTTAAACAACCCCAGTTTTTTTATTAATGATTCTGACCAATTGGTATCCAAACTGCTTGCAGGCATATAGAAATAATCAGTCGTTTGGAACATTTTTTTGATTTTTTTATCACAGTAAGAATACATCAAATTAGATGGATTAATTTCAGGTTTGTCAAGGAAAACATCTTGAACTTTTCTGGCTTTATGTATACCAAATGAATTACAGGCTTCAGAAATGGCATTCTGGAAAACTGGAAACTTATGAATATGACCATGCGAATCAACATGAGATACATTAACACCTGCATCTACTAAGAAGCCTATTTGTCTTTTGGTTTCTTCAATTATATCGCTTTTTTTTAACAACCCGAGCAAAGAACTAATTCTAATTCTATTTGAACCTTTGAATGTATTATTTGCTGTGAGCAAACTGGATATTTTATTTTTTTCTCCAAGTGGTAAAAGACCATCTATAAAAGTAAGATGAACACCAAAGCTAAAATTGGGATTTTGTTTGGCGTATTCAATTGCACGTTGAGTGGAAGGCATGCAAGGCATTATTGTTGCACTTGTCAAAGCACCCTTTTCGAAACAATCAATTGTTTTGGTTGTTGAATCTTCATCATACCCAAAATCATCTGCATTTAAAATTAGTCTCATAATTATTTATTTACGCCATTTATTTCTTCTACGACCACTCATTTAATTATTCTATTCCTCTAATTTTTATAAACTTCGCAGGATTACCACCAACAACAGTCCAGGGTTCTACATTTTTAAATACTGCAGAACGCGCACCCACAACAGCTCCCTGACTAATAGTAACCCCTGGACCAATAAAAGCATCAGCTGCCACCCAAACCTGATCTTCGATAATGATGGGTTTTAGGATTAAACGGTGTTTTGAATCGGTAATGTCATGGCTCGAAGCACATAGATAGGCTTTTTGTGATATGGTTGTATTTGCTCCAATAGTAATTTTTCCCTGATTGTAACAATCAACTTTAGGTCCTAAACATGAATACTCACCCATAATTAGATTCCATGGAGCCCATATTTTTACATTAGAATATACATTGACATGAGTTGCAATTTTTGCTCCAAATATTCTAAGAATGAATATACGCCATAAATTCAATACGCTTGAGGAAAAAGGACGAAAGAGTAGCCAATAGCAAAAATTCCAAATCAATCTCCCAATTCTGTTGGATAGACTAAAGCTAGATTCATATTTCGAAATATCAACTTTTAATTCGGTCATTTCTCATACATTTTATTATACATTTTTACTACCTCCACAGCCACACTCTTAATTTCATATTTTTCTCTCACTAATTGTCTGCCACGCATTCCCATTTCCTTTAGTTTTTCGGCATTTAATTGCAATGCTTCGCTGAGGGCACGAGTCAGATTGGCTACATTTAGTTCTATCCACCAACCGCAGTTTTCGGTTTCCAGCTCCTGCCAGGGAGTGCCGGTGGTGGTTAGTACAGGCAGACCTGTATATAGAGCTTCGGGCACTACTATACCGAAATTCTCACTATAGGTAGGCAATACAAACAAATCGGACTGCTGATACAACTCCCATTTCTGCTTACCGTATATCCCACCTACAAAATGAAACTGATGTGCTACTTTTTTTTGAACAGACAGTTGTTTTAACTCTTCCACATAAGCGGCATCACCTTCACCGGCTATCGTAATATGGAGAGTATTAGCAGGCAGTTGCGCCACTGCTTCAATCAGCAAGTCTATACCTTTTTTGGGATGTACGCGTGATAGAAAAAGAATATTTTGTACTTCTTTCCATTCTGCTTTAAGCTTTACATTGCTTATTTCGATTCCATTGGGAATTACAACTATTGGATTCTTAAAGCCCAGCTTACGGATATTCTCTCTCTACATTTCGCAAGTAGCATGGAGGTAAGCAGCCTTTTCAATATCTTTCCGTTGATAAAGCAACATGGCCAGCTTCTTTTTCAATGGATTTCGATTCATAATCCACGGCTCCAGCATACCTCGTGGAGTGATTATATAGGGAATTCCTTTCTTACGCGCTACACGTGCTATTATATGAATATAGGGATCCCAAACATGCTGTAAGTGGATGAGCGAATATTCGGCCTTTGACAAGGTTTTACAGAATGCAATTAGCTCCCTTACCGACATAAAGTTAAGGCTATAATTTGCTGACGTATTTACAGAAACTGGATCTTCACTGGGACGTGTTACCAACTCAATTTCCATATTCAATTGTGAAACATATTGACAAGTCTGCGTTACACTACGTGATGGACCGCCTGCACTTTTATCTATGGAACCTACTACGTGTAGAATTTTCATTACAACTCACTATTTGAATGAAATAAATCTTTCATCCTTTTCAACCCCTTATTTTTAAAAAATCTATTTATATATATTCTAGTATTTAAAATCCTAAATAACAGTAATTCTACCAATAAAGGTAGTTGATTAAACGAAATACCAGAAAGCAACCTAATGTGTTCTTCCTTTTGCAACTTACGATTTGAAGATAGTTGACCTACTTGTATTGTATAAGCTGCACATATATTTTTTTTGTATTTCAACGTTGCACCAAGATCTATTGCTTGCATCCAAAAATTAGTGTCAGCAATAAGTCTATAACTTTCATCAAAACCTCCAATTTTATTGAATAAATCACTTCGTATAAGCGTTGCTTGCTGTGTAAACAATACAACATTACACTTAAGTAGAAGTTTGAAGGATTTGTATCGAGGCGATGAAGTTTGCTCCCCTATAACTTTTCCGGTTTCATCAACATAATTTACTCGTCCATATGCCACATCAATTTCTGCATTACTATCTAGAATTTCAAAGAGTTCTTTAAAGTCTGACAACCAATAATCATCATCGTTAATATATGTAACATATTTATAGTCCTCTGAATACTTCTTGAATGCAAAATTCAAGGCAGCATAAATACCGTTACAATCTTCTGGTTCAGCTAGTATTTCAAGTTCCGGGAACTGAACTTGAAGGCTAGCAACTTCTTTAAATGGCGCTATGATAATGTGTTTCACTCTTCCATTACCAACAGTTTCCACCGAAGAAATCGTTCTTTGTATACTTTTTCTATTGCCTAATGTTGGAGTCAACACCAATATGTCTGGGTTCATTTTTCTTTATTTGATTTATCGATAAATATTTTTTTCTGCGTCTAATTTTCCTTTCATTTATAATGCTTGTTGCTACAAAAAAGGCAAAAAACAAGGGAAGTGTCAATCTAAAGTGTGAACTAGGTGAAAACAAACCTGTCCAGATTGTTGTAATAATAAAGGATATTGATATAATCAAATAAGGGTCAGTCTTATTTACGGATATAAATCCTTTTTTTACAAAGAAAAATAAAATATAGCCCATAAATAAAAATGCTAAAATTCCATTTTGCATACCTGAACCCACAAGAACTGAGTGGGATGGTATTATATCCAAATTCGATTCTCCTGATTCTGAATCCTTCATTTTCATCATCAATGCCAAATACTTCTTTGAAGTATCCTTAGCCCACGCCCCGTGACCAAACCAAGGCTCATCCATAAAAGCAACCCAACCGACAAACATTTCAGTTCTTCCCATAACCAATAGGTTAATTGGGTTATATGGATTTTTTGTTGCTTTTAGCTGCATTGAATTGCCCGCAGTTATCTTCCCACTCAATACTTCTTTCACATAGACCGTATATAGACCGTATCCAACTACACCTACAAGCAGCGTTATCATTAGCAACTTTTTCTCATTTATTCTTCTTTTAGTGAATACGATAAAATAGGCTAGGAGTCCGGTTATGAGTATTGACAGTCCGCCACTTCGTGCACCTAATACAATAAAAAGAAACCCAATAAATATACACAACAATGAAATTCTTCCTTTTTTGGCATATATTGAGATTAGAAGCACTATATTAGTTATAATAGGTACCAAATAAAACTTCAAAAAAGTTGCCCCTTCTCCCTTAACGACCTCTGAAATGTCTCCGTCAAATTCAGAGCCAAAAATAAAACTTTTAAGAAGCATTCCAATAATAGCATATATCACCAACTTTCGATCTTTAACGAAATAACTAAACAAAAAGATAAAATGCAAGTAGGAAACAATCGTTACAGCGAAACCTTTCAATGAATTAGCAATTTCATTTCCAACAACTATCTCCGACAAAATCTGTGATAACAATAATCCAATATATAACCAAGAAATCGTTTTTAGTATCGAATGTTTAACAAATAAATCCATTTTGATGTACACAAAAGCTGTTCCAATTAAGACCAATTCGCTCATGGAAATGGTGCCAACTATATTGAAGGTTATACCAAAACCAATTTCAAGAAGTAAAATAATAATTTTATCAAGCATAAAGCTACAATTTCAACGTATAAAAATATATTTCTATCACTTTATTTACATAGTTGTTATTACAACCTGCCTATATATTAATGCGAATTCCTTGAGGACAACTTTTGAAGAAAATCGTTATACCTTAGACCATAAGCCGACCAAGACAATAAAGAATTTAATTCGGGGGCATAATTTCTTAACCCATGCTGTGTATTTGCGAGTATCAAAGCATCTGCTATTGATTTTTGCAAAGATATAGAGTTGCATTTATCTATTATAAAAATATAATCCTTTGACCCTATCATTGATTTAATCATATTACCTCCAGTATTTTCAGAGCATACAATAGGCAAACCACAAGCAGTTGCTTGAGCCAATACCATTCCAAAACCATCTTCTCTTGATGGTAATACTAATACCTTCGCTTTACTATAATACTTAATCAACTTCGTCTCATCGACAGTTCCAATATCACAAAAATTTACTTCTTTTGGGAACTCGACATCAGTAATACTACCAACATGCAGTATTTTTATTTTTAACTTTTTACTCGATTCTATAATTAGATCACACCCTTTACGCCAACACCAATTACCAACCATTATTACATCATAAACGTCAGTGTCATCAATTTCAGTTGGATAAAACATACTCAGATTAACACCATAGGGATTTACAAATATCTTCTCTGAAGAAATTCCTCTTTTTACAAATCCTTTCTTCACATGTTCAGAAGCTATTGAAATATAATCCACAATTTCGTAATTTTTTATTTCACGATCGACGGCATAATTAGAATTTAAAGCAAAGCTAGTTTTTCCGTTGTGTGGTGAATTTGTAAATATTTCTTGAATATCTAAGGTATGATTACTTCCTCTTTCTAATATAGTAATCGCACCGTATTTTTTTTTTGCAATTTCAAAGGAGTAAACATAAATTGAGCTCATTGCAATAAACGCATCACATGGTTTCATTATCCATGCTACGAGATGATCTAATACAAACCATTCTAATTTGGTAGCCCAATTCGCCCTCTTTGAGATTTTCAAGCAAGCTAAAACAGGTAACATTAGAAAGAACAAAGAATAACTACATTCCTTTTTTAGCCCAAACTTCATTAGTCTGCGAGTTGGCACATAAGAATAAAAACGGACCTCATGCCCATTCTCAGATAGTTCACGCGCTAAATCAGCCACATGAAAGCGACCTGCAGCAGCAATATTGATTTTCATATTTGATTTTTATTTAGGTCGTTTCAACTCTCTCAACTTACAAATATTATTAAATAGCAAAGAGTGACTTTCAATCCAATTCCAATCTTCATCCCACCATTTATAGTTTAACAAAAATTCAATATCATCATCCGAAAATCTTTTACTAATAATTCTTGTCGGAATTCCAACATTGATAGTATAAGGTTCAATATCTTTTGTAACAACTGATCCAGATCCAATTATTGCACCATCACCAATAGTAATACCATCCAATATTATAACATGATCTCCTACCCATACATCATTACCTACTGAAACCAAATATTCATTATTAACGAATTTCAATTCTGTGAAAATCGTTTCTTTCATGAACGTAAAACCTGCTGCTTTCCCTTCGGAGAAAAATGCTGGATGTGTCGAAACAAATTTCTTAGTCGGATGATTGCCGGTTGTATTTGTTATGAAAGACCCAAAACTACAGAATCGTCCAATCTTAATTTTGTTCAATTCACTATTCCGTCCAACATACGTTCCTCTACCTAGACTGCAACTAATTAGTTGACTATTTTCACCAATAGAATTATATCCCTCGAGCTCACATTTATTATCAATTACACTCCCAAATTGGAATATAATATTTCTTTTTAAATATTTTATTTTAAAAAAAAACGAAAATGTAATTTTTTTTAACCGTCTAGCAATATAGAGCATAAACAAATTTTTATATGGATTTACAACTTACTAAGCTACTATATTTTTACTGTACTCTTTAGAATCCCTTATCGAATCGCCTATTAAACTACCAACCGGCTGTTCTATCAGTTTACAACTAAGGGGCAGAACATAAAGAAAGAGAATGACGTCGAGCAACAAGCTACCTATGGCAGCACCAGTCAATCCAAACGGTATGGAAAGCAGGTACGATGCCAATACTGCAAATGCCGAAACAATCACACCGGCTATCGTAAAATCGAAGGGGCGGTTGGCAGCTATCAATACATCCGAAGCCATCCACCACGCACCACTAAACAGAATACCGATAATAAAGATATTCCACATCATGGCGGGTGGGTTAAGTGCTTTGCGTGTCCATAATTCGTAAAACCAGGGGCCGCCAATAAATAAGAAAAGCATACCTACTACCGCAATAAGCGTGATAATGATGAGTCCAAAGCGGAAAATCTTACGGGCTTGTGGCAGGTTACCTGCACCCATCTCGTATTGTAGTTCGGGTAATACGGAGGCAATCACCATAGCATTGGCCTGATTAACGGCTCTGGTAAGCGTACGCACGGTATTGAAAATGGTTACTGCTACAGGCCCCAACACAATACGCACCACGAAGGTAGTGCCCTGAAAGAATAGTGCTTGCCAAACAGGAGAAAGCAAGAACCCGAAACCTTTGTGAAAAATGGAAACAATATCAGTTTTCAATACTCTGCCCTTTAGTTCCTTGTGTATGGGCAATGTTTTACGGGCTATAAAAGTATATACAAGGGTATAAATTAGGGCAATTACCAAATTGCTAAAAGAGTACAACACGATACCGTGATGTGTAAGGAGTACAATAAGTCCGACCAACAGATTGAGCGAGGAGTATACGCTCATTAGATTGATACTAAGAGCTGCCCTACGTGCCGCTCTGAAATAAGCTTCGTTGAGGGGTTGGTAAAAACCCAGGATACGTGCCAGCATTAAAAAAGAGACGGCAAGTATAGCATCTTGCCGGGCAATTAATGATTTTTCGAAGATATTGAAGTAACTAAGCACCACTATGGCAATACCCGAAAGAAGGATGGCAGCAAGTACTATACTATGAATAGAGAGAAAGCCGCTTTTGGAGATATTGGCGGCCCCTTGCTTGTCGCCGGCGGCATACTTAAGTATAAATGAATTGCAGGCTGCCGTTCCAAAACCAAGGTCGGAAAATGCAATAATGGTGGGTATTATGGTCAGTGTTAGCCACTCACCATAGTAAGCAGCTCCCCAGGCACTAATAAAAAAGGGTACCAACAGCAACTGTTCAGCTATCTTAATGATTTTCTGCACAGCCGAAGCCAATCCGTTTTTTAATAAATTTTTCTTTAAAGACAAGAGAGTAGTTGTTAGTGATAAATGATAAGCGTAATAGCTTTGAGAGGTATTTAGAAAATAGTAGCCAGAGCGTAGAACTAATTACCGAAGTTGTAGAACCAATTTATCAATAATTATTAGTTAATTGAATATCCCTAAAAATAATTCAAAAATCAGCCAATACAAGAGTAGCTAAATCCATTTTCTGATAGCTCTTTTCTATCATAGATATTCCGCCCATCGATAATTACAGCTTGGATCATTGATTTTTTCAGCACTCCCCACGAAGGCATTCTGAATTCTTTCCATTCGGTAACCAGTAGTAGGGCATCAGCATCCAAAGTAGCCTCATACATGTCCTTGCAGTAGACAACCGTATTTCCTATTTTTCGTTTGCACTCTTCCATTGCTATCGGGTCATACACCTTCACCTTACATCCTGATGTTATCAGTAAGTCAATCAAGACCAAGGCGGGTGCTTCGCGCATATCATCAGTTTCGGGTTTAAATGCCAAGCCCCATAGAGCTATTGTCTTACCGATGAGGTCGCCTACAAAATGTTTTACTAATTTTTCGAATAGAACGGTTTTCTGCTTCTCATTAACGGCATCTACAGCTTTGAGCACCTGCATTTCGTAGCCATTTTGTGAAGCTGTGTTGATTAATGCTTTTATATCTTTAGGGAAACACGATCCACCATAACCGCAGCCTGCAAAAAGAAACTTACTGCCAATGCGTACATCGGAACCAATACCCCGTCGAACCATATTTACATCGGCACCAAGCATCTCACATAAATTGGCCACATCATTCATAAAGGAAATACGTGTTGCCAGCATGGCATTGGCTGCATATTTTATCATTTCGGCCGAAGGAATATCCGTAAATATCATTCGGTTATTAATCATCATATAGGGTTTGTAGAGTCGTTCCATAAGTACTTGCGCCCGGTGGTTCTCCACACCTACCACTACTCTGTCGGGTTTCATAAAATCGGCAATTGCATTTCCCTCTTTCAAAAACTCGGGATTAGACGCAATATCAAAATCAATCTGTAATCCTCTGTTGCTTAGTTCCTCCTGAATGGCGGCCTTCACTTTTTGTGCAGTACCTACAGGTACCGTGCTTTTAGTAACTACCAACACATACTTGTTCATGTTTCGCCCAATAGTGCGAGCTACTTCGAGTACATACCGTAGATCAGCACTACCATCCTCGTCCTGAGGTGTACCTACAGCACTGAAAACGAGATCTACATCATCCAAGCAAGTCGTTAAGTCGGTGGTAAAATGCAAACGTCCATTCGCAATGTTTCTGTGTACTATTTCCTCCAAGCCTGGTTCATAGATTGGAATAATTCCTTTCTTCAGGTTTTCAATTTTGTTGGCATTTACATCCACACAGGTAACATCCACTCCTATCTCGGAGAAACATGCCCCTGAAACTAAGCCAACATATCCTGTTCCTACTATTGCAATATTCATTTATTCTTTATCTAATGGAAAGCTATACTAGCGATGACTGTAAAAAATCAATTGAAAATATCTAACTCTTCTCCGAACGTAAAAAGAGATGTATCGAAAGTATAGAATAAAATTTGAGAGTCGTAAAACTCACTTGGGGTATCATAGAATCAATTGTCGTGATCATTGAAAGCATTACCGAAGTCGTAGAGTTGATTACCGTAACCGTAGAAGCCATTACCGAGAGCGTAGAATTGATTACCGAGACCGTTGAAGGCGTTACCGGAGTCGTAGAATTGATTACCGTAATCGTAGAAGGCATTACCGAGATCGTAGATGAATATTTTAGGTTAATATATCCAACCTTCGCTTTTCAAAAACGATAAACTACGAATTACGCCAATGACACGAATTTCGTTTTTTCTTATTCGTAGAATCTGTGAACCAACGGTCAGCGTAGCTAAATTCGTTGTTTCAAAATCTATATATCTCTATGTACACTAATTTAGTGATTAGCGATTAGTGATTAGTCCCGATAAATCGGGATGTCGCAAGCTCCATGATTAGTGCAAACCTTCGCTTTTCAAGAATAATAAACTACGAATTTCGCCAATGACACGAATTTAGGCATTTTTCTAATTCGT
>Ga0302288_1002070_pt1 | contig 12088 bp, 9 predicted proteins | sample III_Fen_N1_1_FD_194549 | JGI IMG/M metagenome (GOLD analysis project Ga0302288, IMG submission 194549) | Peat permafrost microbial communities from Stordalen Mire near Abisko, Sweden - III_Fen_N1_1 | ecosystem: Environmental > Terrestrial > Soil > Wetlands > Permafrost | place: Sweden: Abisko...
CTACCGGGGTCATAAAAATGCAATATTTGGTTTTCCCAGAACCTCAGTATTTTCAACCTATTGTGAATTTATTGCACAGTTAATCAATATTATACAAGTATAAATATGTTGCATTAGCTTTCAAAATAATTCAACGTATTGCATGTATGTTGTGCAAAAATTGTATATTGCACAACCAAAGTGTATAAAAATAATATTATGGCTTCAGTAAAAGCATTCATCAGAACATCAGCAAAAAAGGCTGAAAAAGTTAGTGTCCGGTTTCGTTTGAGTGATGGAAGGAAAGTCCAACTATTTCATAAGTCTGAAATTGAAGTAGACCCGGATTTTTTCGATAAAAAAAACGAAATTATTAAAGCTAAAGTAGTATATCCACAAAATATGCGGACAAAATTTGACAATGATGTAGCAGACCGTAAAAAGTTAATCCGAACAATTTATGATAATACGCTGGAATTAACCTCAGAGCAACTTGATCTGAAAATTGATCAAGCGTTGCACCCTGAAAAATATCAAACAGATGAGGTTATTGAGAAACCCATGACGTATTTTGAAATTTTCGATGAGTTTCTAAAATATCATAACGTTTCTGAAGGCAGACGTGCTCATTTCAGAGTATTAAAGAGAGCATTACAACGATACGAACTTTACAGAAAAATTACGCTCGATATTGATACTATCACAAAAGACATGATCCGTGACATTGAAACTTTTTTGAAGGATGAGAAAGGCGTTTATGAGAAGTTCCCCGAGATTTATAAGTTAATACCTGAGAGTAGGATACCACAACCGCGAGGAATCAATACTGTTTCTGGAATTCTTTCAAGATACAGAACGTTCTGTTTATGGTGCATCGAATCAGAGAAAACACAAAACAATCCATTTAAGGGATATTCAATTGATGCTGAAATATACGGAACTCCATATTATATCAGCATAGACGAACGGAATCAACTGTTTCAAAAAGATTTGTCTGATCGTCCACAATTGGCAATTCAGCGGGATATTTTTGTTTTTCATTGCCTTATTGGTTGTCGTATTAGCGACCTTTATAGTATGACAACTGCAAGTATTATCAATGATGCCGTTGAATACATTGCCCGAAAATCGAAAGAAGAACGTCCGGTAACTGTTCGTGTTCCATTGAATGCCTACGCAAAAGAAATCCTGAACCGTTATCCTGAAAATGAAGGTGGACGGTTGCTTCCCTTCATCTCAGAAACAAATTACAATCTCGCTATAAAAGAAATGTTTGCTGCTGCCAAATTAACCCGTATGGTAACTGTACTCAATTCAGCGACTAGAGAAGAAGAAAAGCGACCCCTTAATGAAATTGCCTCTAGCCACCTTGCACGACGTTGTTTTATTGGTAACCTTTACAAAAAAGTTAAAGATCCGAATCTGGTTGGAGCTTTGAGCGGCCATAAAGAAGGCAGTAAGGCTTTTGCTCGATACAGGGAAATTGATGAGGAAATGCGACAGGACTTAGTAAAACTTTTAGAATGACCAGGAGAATAAATAGAAACAAAATAGTAAGCAAAATGAATGCCTCTCAGTTGTTGAGGTTTATTGAGCTTGGTCAGTGTTGGCTATTGCCTGAATCAGAGGTGAAAAGAAGGACAGCATTAGTGCAGGATACTATTATTGACTATTCTTCTGTTTCAGCGACGTTTGATAAATTCTTTAAGCTGAAAGGCACTGCTAAGTCTATTAAGCCTGCATTAATCATGGTACATTTGCGGCCTATTTCGGATGTGATGTTGGCTGATTTCATTCAAGGGCTATGCGAATTTATGTTGTTTCTAGGTTCCAAAAATGAAGAACATGCGCAAAATTGTGAAACCCTTATGCGACCTTCTTTAAACAAGTTACAAGAATTTTTAGAATCAGACCTATGGAGAAACCTAATTATTGGTTTTGAAGTCACCGGGGAAGAGTCTCAAACAATTAACGGGATGACAATACCATTTTCTCCTGAAGCCATCCTGATGCACATTGAAAGGATAGGGGCTTTTCCATTGATTGCGGATGACATAGCTAGTATTAAATCCGATTTTATGAGTTATAACGAAAGCCTTTATGCCAAAAAAGATAAAAGTTCCGTTTTTGATCAACTCGATAGTCTACCTCAGTTTAGTTTTGACCCAGTAGTGATTAGTAGGGTATATTCTGAGTGTCTGCGATTTGAACTCATTACAGTTACTTTGGTTCAATTTATATTAGCTATTACACTTGCAAACTTCACAAACGTTGTTTTCACTCCGGAATACAAAGGTCAACATTTATTTTACAGCTTGTCTAAAACAATGGGGCAGTCGTGGTATACGGAAGTCACTTCAAAATCCGGATGGAGAAAAGGTACTTGCAGCGGCCATAAGCAAAGGTTGGAACATGACAAATGGGCTAGAGCTTTGAAAAGGTTATTTCCAGAATCCGATTAACCTAATCAAACCGTAAAATATTTTTCACGCATCTCAATAAGCCGATTGACTCATAGACAGTTAGTCGGCTTGTTTTTGTTTCATATATTGCTATTCACCGTAAATAACCAGTAAAAGCCTCCACTTACCTTAGCATAGCAAACAGCCCAGAGAAGTGGCCACCTCTGGGGGAAGGCAAACATAAATATTTTAATTATGGAGCTTTACAATTTACTCTCAAATGGAGTGAACGTGACATTAGCGATCACCCTTGAAGATTTGAAGAACTTTCATTCACTGGTTTTAGAGGACGCAAAACGCAATCTTGAACAGGTAATTTTGGAAGGGAAAAATGAAACCTATTTATCACCTGACAAAGTTTGTGAAATGCTGAGTGTTGATCGATCAACGCTTTGGAGGTGGAACAAACGATCCTACTTAAATACTATCGAAGTCGGTGGTAAGCGTCGGTATAAGCTGAGCGACATTAAAAAGTTACTAAACGAATAAAAGGTCTGAAAATGGAAGAAGAAAAAGAAAGGCCGACCCCCCAGCCAGCCTATATCAATAACGAACAGAGTAAAGATACTGATTTTTCTGGTTTAAACCCACAATTTGATTTCGCCGGAAGCAGCATTGGCATTGAAGATTTAAAAGCCGAAGCGGACGGATTGACTAATCAACTGGCGGTGGCCGAAGAGAAAGTAATAGATCAATTTCCTGCGGATGTATTCCCCTTAGCTGTGCAGCAAATAATTTCAGCCACGAATGAATGCTTGAATTATCCAGTTGACTTTATAGGAGCCTCAATGCTCTATGCAGCATCTATCGCAATTGGTAACACCCATAAGGTTCAAGTAAAAAAGGGATTCCTGGAAAGTGCCGTATTATACCTTGCTATTGTTGGGCGAGCTGGTACAAATAAAAGTCACCCATTAAGTTTTGCGCTACAACCAATTGCTGAGCAGGATAAAATGACTTACAGACTTTACGAAGAACAATGTAAGGAGTTTGAAAAGGTTGATAAATTTTCGAAAAAACAACAGGAGCAACAAGGTATTGATGAGCCGATAAAACCCTTCTGGCAAAAAATGCTTTTATCAGACTTCACTCCTGAAGCCCTTGCTGAAGTACATAAATTCAACAAAAGAGGTATAGGTGTTTATGTGGATGAGCTGGCAGGTTGGTTTAAAAATTTCAACCGATACAGTAAAGGCAGTGAAATGGAGTTTTGGTTAAGTTCATGGAGTAGCAAACCCATTAACATTGACCGTAAAAGCGGTGATCCAATATATATTCCATCGCCATTTATCTCAGTCGGAGGTACTATTCAGAACGGGCTTCTTGTTGAATTGGCAAAGGACAACCGTGCTCAAAATGGGTTTATAGACCGGATTCTTTTTGTTGTATTAAACCACTTAAAAAAGCAGTGCTGGAGTGACAGGGATATTGACACAATTTATATTCAAAATTGGCAAGGCATTATCACAAATCTTTTGGCTCTTCCGGTTATGCTTGATGAAACGCTTTCACCAAAACCTGACGTATTACACTTCACTCCTGAGGCAAAACGACTATTGCTTGACTGGCAGAAGGCAAATACTGATCTATGCAACGAAGCTGAATGCGACGCAATAAGTAGTATTTATAGCAAATTGGATATGTACGTTGTTCGCTTAGCTTTAATACTTGAATTGATCGGTTGGGCATGTGAAGAAAGCGATAAGCAAGCCATAAGCATCAAAACAATGCAGGGAGCAATAAAACTGATAGAATACTTCCGAAAGTCGGCGATAAAGGCATATTCAATTATTTCCAATACTGAACCTTTGGAGAAGTTCCCGGTCGACAAACAGCAACTATTTCGAGAGTTACCCGACTCATTTACGACTGAAATCGCCTTACAGGTTGCTCATAGCATGGGAGTGCCAGAACGAACTCTGAAGCGATTTTTGAAAGAAAAGGACTTGTTCTTACGGACAAGCAGAGGTGAATACGAAAAATGTTTTTAATCTTTGGTTAGCTGGCACTTATGACACTTACGGTATGAACTGGCATGAATTAATGCCATTAGTGTCACAAATGTCGTTTGTGCCAGATGCCAAATAATATTTAAACCCATGACTTACGAAAACATCCTTGAACCATACAACGGTATGGCATCCAGACACCATTGCCCTGCCTGTAAGAATCGGGAAAAAACATTCTCGCTTTATGTAGATTCCGAAACAGGCAAGCAGATTGATCCATTAGTTGGTCGTTGCAACCGTGAAAGCAACTGTGGATACCATTATACACCTAAACAGTACTTTCAGGATCATCCTTCCATTAATGAGGATAATCAACTGGAGAAAACATCTTTCAGACATAAAACAACGATTTCGGTACCAAAACCAGATTCATATATTCCTGCTGATGTATTTAAAGCTAGTCTAAAGAACTTTGAAACAAATAATTTTGTCGTTTTTCTCATTAGCATATTTGGAGTTGAAATCACTAATCAGCTTATCTCCAAGTATTTTATTGGAACTTCGAAGTGCTGGAATGGCGCAACTGTATTTTGGCAAATAGATAATACGGGTCATGTCAGAACAGGCAAAATAATGCTTTACGACCCACAGACGGGGAAGCGGGTAAAAGAGCCCTATAATCATATTAATTGGGCTCATAAGGCTTTAAAATTGGATGAATTTAAGTTAGGACAATGTTTATATGGCTTACATTTACTGAAGGATTTTTCAATGCCAGTCGCAATCGTTGAAAGTGAAAAAACAGCTATTATTGCCAGTGTTTACATGCCACAATTTATATGGTTGGCCGTTGGTAGTTTGGCTAGTCTGAATGCAGAAAGATGTCTGAAACTTCAAGGTCGAGATGTCATTCTGTTTCCCGATCTGAATGGTTTTAAGAAATGGAGTGGCAAAGCCGAAGAACTCTCGCATCTGGCCAATTTTACTGTTTCTGATCTACTTGAACGAAAGGCAACAAATGAGGAAAGGGGCAAGGGCTTGGATATAGCTGATTACTTAATCAGGTTTGATTACCGGAAGTTTATTGATTCTGAGCATGAGCAGGAAGCTATCTTTAATAACGACGAGGAAGGTAGTAGTTTTAACATGACGGAAGAATTGCCGATTCAACCCTCTTCTGAAAAACGCCCAATAAATCAACCAATTGAAATCATACTTCCTGTCAACAATATTGATCCAATGGAAGGATACCAAACTTTCAGCGTTGTCTTTGATCTTCTGAAAGCACGTGGGTATGAGACGTTACCGCCATTTATGGAAATCAGTATTGACGGATGGAATTAACAATTGAAAAATCCATAATTCAGACACTTCACAAATTGCTAAGAAAGACTTAAAACCACAATCAAATGAGGGGCTTCTGAGAGAAACGTGAATAATGTGAAACTTGGAAGTACCCTTTTTTTTACTTGTGGAGAATTTACTGGGTAGTTCCCAGCCCATTCTTTCCTTGTGCTAAGCGTTTACGATCATTTTTGCCTTCGCTATGAATTAATTTGCTTTATTCCTTCGCCACCAAAATAAACACATGCCACCCCACGAACACCCCCTTTTGATTCTGAGTGAATTGGGCTTAATGTCTTAACCTAACAAAAAAAAATAAATCGAGTTTAGATGTGTATTAACATAATATTATAACTACATTGACTGTTCATACTGCCTGAGATGGATTACTACAAGGAGAAGAAGTATAGAAAAGTATCGGAATCGAGTCCCTCTTCAGGAAAAAAAATCACTTCGTTTTGCTAAGATTATCTTTCACGAACCGCCCGATTTCTGTTTGAAATGCCCTAACTTACCACACTTTAAAAATTCGAATTATTTTGAACGATAAACCTAGTTTATTGTACTTCAAATTAGAGCATTACTAAATTTATGGCAGTTAAGAAATCAGAATTATACAGCTCACTATGGGCAGGTTGCGACGAGCTTAGAGGGAGTATGGATGCCAGCCAATACAAAGACTATGTGTTGGTTTTGTTATTTATGAAATATGTGTCGGACAAAGGCGGGAAGCTGGTCGACATCCCTGAAGGAGGTAGTTTTAAGGACATGGTGAAGTTAAAAGGTCAGGCGGATATTGGTGACCGGATCAACAAAATCATAGGTGAACTTGCCAAAGCGAACGACCTGACCGGGATTATTACGGTAGCCGATTTCAACGACGACGAGAAGCTGGGCAAAGGGAAAGACAAGGTTGATCGACTAAGTAACCTGATTGAAATATTTGAAAAGCCGGGGCTGGATTTTAGTGATAACCGTTCCGAGGGTGATGATATTCTTGGCGATGCTTACGAATACCTGATGCGGCATTTCGCCACCGAAAGCGGAAAAAGTAAAGGACAATTCTATACGCCTGCCGAAGTTTCGCGCATTATGGCAAAGGTGATTAACATCCGAAAATCGAAAAGCCAGGACGAGACAATTTATGATCCTACCTGCGGATCGGGTTCGTTGCTCCTGAAAGCTGCCGATGAAGCACCTCACGGAATTACCATTTACGGCCAGGAAAACGACAATGCCACACGAGCTTTGGCGGTGATGAACATGTGGTTGCATGGAAACCCAACTTCCGACATTAGGCAGGGAAATACACTGGCAAAACCCGAATTTACCAACGATACAACTGGCGAACTGGAGCAATTTAATTATGCGGTTGCCAATCCACCCTTCAGCTACAAATCGTGGATGAACGGACTCGACCCTGAGAATGACATCTACAAACGCTTTGATGGATACGATGCTGTGCCGCCGAAAAAGAATGGTGACTTTGCCTTTCTGTTGCACCTGATCAAATCGTTGAAGTCGAACGGAAAAGCCTGTATTGTTTTGCCTCTGGGAGTATTGTTCCGTGGAAACGCAGAAGCCGACATCCGAAAAAAGCTGATTCAGAAGGGATACATCAAAGGCATTATTGGTTTGCCTGCCAACCTGTTTTACGGAACTGGTATTGCTGCCAGCTTGATCGTGATTGATAAGGAAGATGCCCACTTGCGCAAAGACATTTTCATGGTTGATGCCAGCAAGGGTTATATAAAAGATGGCAATAAAAACCGTTTACGCGAGCAGGACATCCACCAAATTGTTGACGCATTTACCAACCGGATTGAACTGCCTAAATATTCGCGGGTGATTCCGATTGCTGAAATTGCCGACCCGAAAAACGATTACAACCTGAATATTCCGCGCTACATCGACAGTCAGGAAGAAGAAGACATTCAGGACATTGAAGCACATTTGTTGGGTGGCATTCCGAAACGTGATATTGATGCACTCGAAAACTATTGGACTGTTTACCCAACCTTGAAACGCTCATTGTTTAGCCCGGTTGCCCAGCGACCCAATTACTATGAGTTAAACATTCCGAACGAGGAAATTAAAAATACCATCTTCCACCATCCTGAATTTACTGCTTTTGGCAAGCAGATGAACTGGGTGTTCGACAAATGGAGAACTGAAACCATTGCCTATGCCAAAAACCTGGACAAAGGACTACACCCCAAGAAGGAGATTCGCCGGATTTCGGAAAATCTGCTGAGCCATTATTCCGGAAAGCAACTGACCGACAAATACGCTATGTTTCAGCACCTGATGGAATATTATGCAGAGATTCTTCAGGACGATTTATACGAACTTGCTGCCGATGGATGGCTATGCGGCAATGAGGTAATACGCCTTGAAAAGAAAACAAAAAAGGGTGACAAGGAATTTATTAAGCAAGTGGCGGGTATGGAAGGACTTGAAGGACGATTGATCCCGCCAACCCTACTAATACAACAGTATTTTCAGAAAGAACAAAATGCCATTGACGAACTTGAAGGGCAGATTGAAACAGTAAAAGCCAGGCAAGAAGAACTTATTGAAGAAAACTCTGGCGAAGATGGATTACTGTCAGAAGTTAGCGACGATAAAGGGAAGGTAAGCAAGGCAGCGGTGTTGAAACGTTTAAAAGAGATTGCCCCGAAGAAAGGTGCGAAAAAATTTAATAATGACAACAAAGAAGAATTCGACTTGCTTGAATTGTACAAATGGCTATTTGAAGAAGAAGCCGAGGTTAATCTGAAACTCAAAGCAGCCATGGACGATTTAGAAGTGAAGGTTGTTCTGCAATATCCCAAACTAAGCATTGCCGAAATTAAAACCCTGGTGGTGGAAAAGAAATGGATGGCGGCTATGGAGCAACGCATAAACACCGAGATGGATAACATTAGCCACCGCCTCACCCACCGCATTAAAGAACTGGCAGAACGCTACGAAATACCCATGCCAAGACAAACAGAAAAGGTTGCCGATTTGGAAACCAAAGTAAACGTTCACCTCATAAAAATGGGATTTGTATGGAAGTGAAAGAATGTTTCCAGAAATCAGAGGTTGGAGTTATTCCTATAGATTGGGAAGTAGTCCCAATCGAAAAATTTGCTAAACTAATCAATGGAAGAGCTTATGCAATTAGCGAATGGAAGAATCAGGGAACACCTGTTATTCGATTACAAAATCTAACTGGAAGTGGAAATACCTATTATTACTCGAACTTAAAACTTCCGGAAAAGCAATATTGCAACTTTGGCGATCTTTTATTTATGTGGTCGGCTACTTTTGGGCCTATAATTTGGAGAGGAGAACGGGCAATTTATCACTACCATATTTGGAAGATAGAAACTGAGTCTCAGAAATTAGATAAAGGACTTCTTTTTTATATTTTATCTGAATTGACTGAAAGAGTAAAGACAAGTTCTACAAATGGCGGAACGATGTTGCATCTTACGAAAGGCAATATGGAGGCAATGCTCATACCCATTCCGCCAACCCTCGCCGAGCAAATCGCTATTGCAACCGCTTTAAACGATGCGGATGCACTCATTACCCAACTCGAAAAACTCATTTCCAAAAAGCGGGCAATTAAACAAGGTGCTATGCAGGAGTTGTTGAACCCGAAAGAAGATTGGGAAGCAAAAAAGTTTGGAGAGTTGACTGAAAAAATTATTGGAGGAGGAACTCCAAGTCGCTCAAATCCAATTTTCTGGGGCAATGAAATACCTTGGGTTACGGTTAAGGATTTTGCAACGTTTAATGCTTTCCAAACACAGGAGTACGTTACTAAGGAAGGATTGAAAAATAGTGCATCTCATTTGATTCCAAAAGGAACTATAATAACCTCCACAAGAATGGCATTGGGAAAAGCTGTAATATATGAAGTTGATGTTTGTATTAATCAAGACTTAAAAGCAATCTTTCCCCAAAAAGATATTGACACTAAATATCTCTTTTATTGGTTTCAATATAACTCAAAGCGTATTGAAGATATGGGGAGCGGAAGTACTGTTATGGGGTTATCTTTAGTAGATTTAAGACAAATAAAAATTGAAGTACCGACCTCTGAAATCCAAGCTCATATAGCTCAGATTCTTTCCGATATGGATGCAGAAATTGAGGTTCTGGAAAAGAAGCTGGAGAAAACCAGAAGTATTAAACAAGGCATGATGCAGGAATTGTTAACGGGGAGGATAAGGCTAATCTAAATAAACAGATATGGCAGACATTCAAATAATCAGCTGCATTTGCGAGCTAATCGCATTGTTCTTCGAGAAGAATGTCTCAGTCAGTAAAATTCCTGCAAAGGACTTAATGCCCAACTTTATTCGTGATAGTATATTCCCGGCAGATCACAAAAACGGATTGCCTATCCGAAAGATTCTTCGAGAATTGGATGAGACAAATCAGTTAAAGCTCATTCCGTATGTGCTACCGGAGCGAAAACAGGCAAACACTAACTGGTACTTTATCAGGCTTAATGAAAATTTGGCTTCACTAGAGCCAACTGTCATAACCTCTGTTACTAAATCGGTAACCACTTCCAGGTCGATCAGTGATGAAGCCTATGTAATTGATCTGGTCGACGAACTCCTTCAGCAGAAAGGGCTAAGGCAGCATCGCTTCGAATTTCTTTTGGGTGATCCAGGAAAGGATGGCAGAAGGGCTAAACTCCCGGTGGACGTTTATTATCCTTCACTTAACCTTGTTGTTGAATACCGTGAATACCAACATACCAATGCCGTTAAGTTTTTCGATAAGCCGGATAAAATGACCAATAGTGGAGTTCCTCGTGGCGAACAACGAAATATATACGATCAGCGAAGACGGGATGTATTGCCTGAACATGGCATAAAGTTGGTCGAGCTTTCTTTTACATCATTCAATTACGGTAAGAATAACCGCATTTGTCGAAGTCTGAAAGATGACAAGAGAATTATCATGGAGATACTTAAAACCGACCAAGTACTTTAACCCTGATAGCATGACTCAAACCTACCGATTACCCCAAAAGCTAAATTCCTTCCAGGAAAGAATGTACATTCACCTGATTGAATGGAAGTGGAAACATGTTACAACAGAACGAGGAGCCTATAATTATAAGGGTAAATCATACGAATATGATGCCATCTTGCCCAAATCAGTTCATGAATCATTCCCAATAATCTATCCTCCAGCCTTATCCGACTTAAAGAAGCTTAAAGCTAAATTCGATTTTAAGTTTCACGAGCATTTCAATCACATGGCAAGCTCGCAAGCCGCCAATGCAAACCTGTTTTTGCCCATATTGCTGCATCCCAAAGCAAACGACATATTCAAACAATTGATACCCAACTTTAGTCGATTGGCAACTGATGAGCTTTACAAAGGGTTTAGGATAGAGTTTTGGGACGGCAACTCAAATCTGGAGAAAGGAATACTCAAAGACCATTCAGCCATTGCCGGAACTGATTCGGATATTGCCATTGCTTATTACAATACCGCCGATGAGCTATGCCTTTGGCTGGTAGAGCATAAGCTAACCGAGGCTGAGTTTACTGTTTGCGGAGGATATAAAAGTAAGGGCAGAAACCCTAAAAGACATCTCTGTGAAAAATCCTTTTCCGCAATCATTCGGAACAAAGAACTTTGCTACTATCATGATGGCTCGAAGTTCGAATACTGGAATATAACCGAAGCAAATCAATCATTTTTTGTGAACCAGGCAAAGCATATTAGCTGTCCGTTTAAAGAAGGAATGAATCAGCTTTGGCGCAATCAACTGCTTGGTTTTGCTATCGAAAAACAGGGCAAATACAAACATGTGCATTTTTCGGTGGTTCACCATCACGACAACCATTCCTTATGCAAGTCAATTGCTGACTATAAAGATTTGATCGGCAACAATCCGAAATTTTCGTTACTGACATCAGCCGATGTGGTTAGAGCCGCCAGCAATATTGAAGACGGTGATCTTGGACAGTGGATTGAATGGTATAAGGAGTTGTATATGGTATAAATAACCTTGATTGGTGAAAACAGTTAAGTACAATAATAAAACATCAATTCCGAAAGCTAAAAGATGAACAAAAATATGTCTGATTACGTTTTAGTTCTTATATTTGTAAAGTTTCTACATAAATCAAGACTAAAATGATACTAGAAATTCGCCTCAGTAATTTTTTCTCCATTAAGGAGGAAGTTGTTCTGGACTTAACTGCCGGGAACAGCCAGAGTAAAAAAGCACAAGAACTCAGCCAAAATGTATTTCAGTTTAAGGATACTACCGTTTTAAAAACAGTTGCCTTATACGGAGCCAATGCTTCGGGCAAGAGTAGCATCATCAAA
>Ga0302288_1002079_pt1 | contig 12072 bp, 7 predicted proteins | sample III_Fen_N1_1_FD_194549 | JGI IMG/M metagenome (GOLD analysis project Ga0302288, IMG submission 194549) | Peat permafrost microbial communities from Stordalen Mire near Abisko, Sweden - III_Fen_N1_1 | ecosystem: Environmental > Terrestrial > Soil > Wetlands > Permafrost | place: Sweden: Abisko...
GTCATTTTTTACACCTATTTGGGTTATGGCATTGTGCTATTTATTCTTGTAAAGATTAAGCGCATTTTCAGTAAAAAAGAAAATAAGGTTAGTACCGCTGAACTTCCCGAGGTTACATTGCTAATAGCGGCTTACAACGAACAAGATTATGTAAAATCGAAGGTTGAAAATACACTTCAATTAAATTATCCAGCTGAAAAACTTCATCAGATTTGGGTGACAGATGGTTCCAACGACAAAACGCCGGAATTACTAGCTGGCTATCCCGAAGTGGAAGTGCTGCACAAGCCTGAACGTAATGGAAAAATTGCAGCTATGAACCGTGGAATAAAGTTTGTAAAAACACCTATTGTGATTTTTTCGGATGCTAACACGCTGTTGGGTAAAGAATCGATTATGAAAATTGCTGAAATGTTCAATAATCCTAAAGTTGGTTGTGTATCAGGCGAAAAACGTATATTTAATGCAAATGAAGAAGCTGCTTCGGCTGCCGGTGAAGGCATTTATTGGAAATATGAATCGACATTAAAGAAATGGGACGCAGAGCTATATTCGGCTGTTGGTGCTGCCGGAGAGCTTTTTGCCATACGCACTGATTTATTTAATGAAGTAGAACCGGATACATTACTCGATGACTTTATTATCTCACTCAGGGTAGCTATGAAAGGCTATAAGATTGATTATGATCCTGAAGCATATGCCATTGAAACCGCCTCAGCCAATGTGAAAGAAGAGCTCAAACGCAAAATCAGAATAGCAGCCGGTGGAATTCAGTCTGTTGTAAGGCTTTATCCGCTGCTTAACATCTTCAAATACGGCATGTTATCGTTTCAGTATATTTCTCATCGCGTTCTCCGTTGGACCATTACTCCTCTGGCATTGTTGCTGGTTCTATTTTTAAATACTATTTTAGCACCAGTTTCAACTATCTATTTTGTATTGCTGGTTTTGCAGATATTATTCTATATTTCAGCACTAGCAGGTTGGTTTCTAGAAAACAAAAAAATTAAAATTAAAGTATTTTTTGTTCCATATTATTTCTTTATTATGAATTACGCTGTTTTTATGGGTTTCGGTCGCTTTTTAAAAAAATCGCAGAGTGTAAACTGGGAACGAGCCAAACGAGCATAACAATTTATTGATAATAAGAACATTAATCACAAACAAACGATAAGTTATTATGAGTAGAATATTGGTAACAGGCGGTGCAGGTTTTATTGGTTCGCATTTGTGCGACAGGCTTTTGAACGAAGGAAATGAAGTGATTTGTCTTGATAACTTCTTTACAGGACGTCGCCAAAACATTGAACATAACCTTAAAAACAGTTATTTTGAATTTGTACGTCATGATGTCACGTCGCCTTATATGGCTGAAGTTGACGAAATATATAATCTGGCATGCCCGGCTTCTCCAATTCATTATCAGTACAATCCAATTAAAACAGTGAAAACATCTGTAATGGGTGCCATTAATATGCTTGGACTTGCCAAACGGGTAAAAGCTAAGATTTTGCAAGCTTCGACAAGTGAAGTTTATGGCGATCCTAGTGTTCATCCACAACCTGAGGAATACTGGGGAAATGTAAACCCAATTGGTATTCGGTCTTGCTATGACGAAGGAAAACGTTGTGCTGAAACGCTGTTTATGGATTATCATCGTCAGAATAATGTGAGAATCAAGATTATCCGTATTTTTAATACTTATGGACCTAGAATGAATCCGGATGATGGGCGTGTGGTTTCAAACTTTATAGTTCAAGCACTAAAAGGAAAAGATATTACCATTTTTGGGAATGGAGAACAAACCCGTAGCTTTCAATATGTTGATGACTTGGTAGAAGGTATGATTCGGATGATGAAAACCGATGATTCTGTTATTGGTCCAATTAATATTGGCAATCCTAATGAGTTTACCATGTTGGAGTTAGCCACCAAAATTATTGAACTTACCGATTCAAAATCGAAGCTGATTTTTCAGGATTTGCCGTCTGATGATCCAAAACAACGCCAACCAAACATAACAAAAGCAAAGGAGATTCTGGGCAATTGGAATCCAAATGTTCAACTCGAAGAAGGTTTGATTAAAACAATTGGCTACTTTGAGAAAGAATTAATGCTTGGTAAGTAAACTTTAATAAAAGCCCGACAAATACAATAAATCCCTGATTAATAAGGGATTTATTGTATAAGTTCATACTTAATTTGATTTACATTAAATAAATCAATTCAATATCTTCAACTACTCGTCTTAAAATTTTAGTCACATCTTCAACAAGTATTTTCAACTCAGAATCAGAATTTATTTCAAAATCAAATTTCTCAAGCAATTTTACCTTCCCTAAAGCACTGGTTATTTGCATATTATCAACACTTGGTTTAATCTTATGTGCTATTTTTCGTATTGAATCAATGTCGTTATTATCAATGGCTTCATTTAGTTGTTCTACAGACTGATTGGCAATTTGTTTAAAAGCAACTAGCATTTTACGAACAAACTCTTCATCTCCGCGACTTAGTTCCCTTAGTTGAGATAAATCAAACAAAGTATCATTAGCCTTGTTGTCACTAATACTACCTTTTGAATGTTTATTTTTATTGGCGTACATACCAATTTTTTCTAATAACTCTTTTTCTTTATATGGTTTTATTAAATAATTATTCATTCCTACAGAAAGATATAAATCAATGTCATGTTTAAAAGCATTGGCTGTAAGTGCAATTATTGGAATATCTGCATTAAATTTACAACGGATTTGTTTTGTGGCTTCTACACCATCCATCAATGGCATTTGAATATCCATTAGAATCAAATCAAAATCTGTTTGTTGAATTTTTTCAATAGCCTCAAGCCCATTTTCAGCTTCGGTAATTTCACAACCAAGATGCTTTAAACTCTGGATTGCAATAAATCTATTCATTTCATTGTCTTCCACTAACAAGATTTTCATTCCTTCAAATGCATTTTTATCAATTATCTTACTATTATCTACCAACTTACTTGCATCGCCAACTGGAAATTGAATACTAAATGAAATTTGAGTGCCTTCACCTTTTATACTCGAAACTTCAATTTCTCCACCCATAAGTTGAATTAGCTCTTTTGTAATACTCATTCCCAAGCCCGTACCTTCAAAACGTCTGTTCGAAGAGCCCTCTTCTTGAGTAAATTTATCAAAAAGTCGTTTCATAAATTCGTTACTCATTCCAATACCCGAGTCACTTACCGTAAATCGCAATTGTTGATTTAACTTATTAGTTTTCAGAACTTCTATTGCCAGGTTCACAAAGCCTTTTTCGGTAAATTTAATAGAGTTCCCAAGTAGATTTATCAACACCTGACGTAATCTTCCGGCATCACCTAAAAGTGCTTTTTCAATATTGGTCGACAAATCTATTCTTAGTTCCAAATTCTTCTCACGAGCTTTGGAAAAGAGAATACTTCGTACATTTCCAACAACTGCAGAGACACTAAAATCTTTATTATCAAGTTCAAATTCACCTGACTCAATTTTAGACATATCTAGAATATTGTTGATGATGGTTAACAAATGTTCTGCTGCTGTTTCAGAATGCTTTACATATGATCTTTGTTTATCATTTAAGTCTTCTTTACCGAGCTCTCTAACCATACCCGTAATTACATTTAGTGGTGTTCTGATTTCGTGGCTCATATTAGCCAAAAACATCTCTTTTGCTTTTGCTGCATTCTCTGCCAAAGCAAGAGCCCGTTCCAGTTCTTTTTCGAGTTTTTTTTGTCCTGTAAAATCTACACTAATACCTACAATACCAGTCACTTGACCATCATCATTCTTTAATGGCAATTTAGACGATAATGCCCAACAATCATTATCATAATGTTTTTCTTTGCCTAGTATCGGAATACCATCATATAATACTTGCTTATCCTCAATCAATGATAAATTTGCAAAGGACTCCGGAAAAAGCTCAAAGTCTGTTTTGCCTAAAACATCAGCCTCTGATAAAGCACCTATACGCTTAATCTCGGAAGTATTTGCAAGAGTTTTTCGGAATTGAAAATCTTTGGTATAAATACTAACTGGTACATTATCAATTATTGTACGTAATAAACGCCTTTCCTCAACAAGTTTTTGCTCAGCCACCCTCCTATATTCATTCGCAATAGATTGAGAAAGAACTTTTCCTATAAAACTTACAACAGATCGAAATTCATTTTTAAAGATATTTTCAAACTGTTTTTTTCGACCCAGTACAATATAACCATAATCAGCCAAACAATATACGTAATAGTATTTATCGTCATAAACTAATTCACAAAATCCCTTATTTGCTTTATTCCTCGTTTTTAAAATATAATCTTTTATCTGCTTCCAAGCATTATCTTTATTAAAAACAAAAGGTAAAAGAAGCTTCTCAATTAATTGAGAATTATCTTCTTTAAGTACACCCGCCATGAAACAGTTTAGTTTGCGTAAGCTAGCTGGAAGTAGTGCTTTAATCACATCATCTTCTGACTCTTTTGCCTCAATACTAAAAATTAGCTCTAAAATATCTTCCGATTTTAAATTGTCTGTTTCCATAGTGCTACAATTACTGTTTTGTTGTAAACTTCTAAAAATGAATCTCCTACATTTGCTATTTCGCCAAAAGTAAGTGCGCCGTGAACAGTCTGACCACCGCTTATTAGCTCTAATTCAGACGAAAAATCGTCTTCCAAAAACTTAACTCTCGAAAAACAATCTAAACAAAATACGAAACCTTTATTTATTTCATTTTGATTGATACATTGTTCACATTTCTTTTTTGCATTATATCCACATACCAAAAGCGACTCTACACTTCCATGCAATATAGATATATACCGACCTGTTTCAATATTATCAAAAAATATTAAATTTCCATTTTCAGCTTTGATTGGATCTCTAACAACCAGCTCGCCATCAATCTTCATTAAACCGAGAGGATACGATTTTGAAATATCCAGAAAATTAGTTTCATCAAAAATCTGACCTGAATGTTCTTCTACAACTCGTTTATAGACTTCAAACGCAGGCTGCCAATCAATTGAAATAACTTTGTTGGAGTTAGTTTCAGTCACCTTCATTGACTTTGAAATTGATAACCAGCCGTGTGCAATTCCGATTGAAACTGGCTCACTAGTTATTCCGATTACACCAGAATTTGCAACTACTCCTGAATTATGAATCACACATGGGAAAGACTCAAATGCATATGAACCACATCCGGCACCTATGAATGTAAAATTAAATCCAAAAAAATTAAATAAACTTTCGACAAAAGCCGTTTTTCCAACTGTAAAAGCATCTTCAAAAACGAAAATACTTCCCTTATCAGGTATATTGTCTGAAAAAGTTGATTCCATTTTACCGAAAAGCTGGGATTCGCTATCACTTAATGTGAACAATTGTGTAGTTAAACCAAAATTCAGTGGAAGAAGCAATGCACCTACATTTTTTCGTTCACTATTTACAATAATCTCATGAAAAACTCCTCCGATGATCGGTTTTGAAAATAAGCCCAAAATAGGATTCATAAATTCAGGCGTACAAACTCCATCATCTGTCATTAATATTAATACTGATTTCACTTCTTGCTCAGTATCCATCTTATGGATATTATCAACTAAATCAAATTGATTCACAGAATAAAGTGCTTCCATAATATTTTAGTTTATTAATTTTTCCGACTTCCTTTTTGATAAATATTTTAACTATAAAATAGTGTGAGGAACTCAGATTATTAGTACAAATATATAACTTATAATAGATAATTGAATATCTTATGATTCACAAAAAAATACTTAATTATTTGATATGTAGAATTTTATACTACTTTCTAAATAGTATTTACTACATATGTTTGTATTTTATCGAAAGCATGTTGGAAAAAATTAAAAATAAATTGGCAAGTAATCCGGCAGGTAATTATTAAGAATTTTATAAAAGCAATCATTAATTCAAGAGAATCACACTTGAATAACTTTTATACTAAAATATATGTCACAAATTATCTAATCAAAAAAGTAATAATTCAAGGCTAAGACTTTACCTTATTTAAAAATAACAACTATAGAGCAATATATTTATTAACTTTATTTGTCTTTAAATTTATATTTATAAATGTTTATTAACCTTAAATTACCAGATGTAACTGCAAATCTGACCTAAAAAACTAAGGTTATATAAATAAAATATGACCAATAGCTATATTAAATTTTAGGAACAGGTTATTCGTAACGAATAATTTTGGCAGGAGTGATTTTTGTAATTAAGTAGGAAGGACCTATCATCATTAAAAGTGAAGCAAGCAAAGTACCTGCATTCAGAAGAAAAATATAGAGCCAGTTGAACGAAATTGGAACTGTAGCCACATAGTAAGCTTCGGGGTCAAGTGGTACAATGCCTATATAGTACTGAATGGCACAGAGTGAGAGACCAATAAAATTTCCCCACAACATGCCTTTTCCAATTAAAAAGAGTGAATGATAAAGAAATATTTTACGCACCGACCAGTTTGTAGAACCCAACGATTTCAGAATTCCAATCATGTTTGTACGTTCCAGAATAAGTATCAGCAACCCTGAAATCATATTAAATCCTGCAACAGAAAGCATTAGAAACAAAATAACCCACACATTCATATCTAATAAATCGAGCCAGCTAAAAATTTGTGGGTTTGTTTGTTTGATTGTTTGGCTTAAATAACCCTTGCCATCTGGCGTAAACTTATTTCCTGTGGCATTATAAACTTTATCGCCCAATTCATCTATTTGGCTAAAATCATTAATCAGCACTTCTAATCCGCTGATAGAATCAGTTGACCAATCGTTTAGCTTTTGAACCTGACGTATATCGGCCAAAATAATAAGTTTATCGTATTCAACAAAATTGGTGGAATAAATACCGGTTATTTTAAATTTTCGTGCCCTAACCTGATCCTGAATAAAGTAAGTAAAAAAGCTATCACCAAGTTTTAAACCCAATAAATTGGCAAGATATTTAGATATAACCACCTGATTGCTTGCTGTTTTCCCCGATAAATCAATTAGATTTCCTTCTACCAAATTGGATTTAAAGAACTTCCAATCAAAGTCTTTACCAATTCCTTTTAGTACAATTCCCTGAAATTCAGTATCGGTTTTAATAATTCCGGGTTTGGTGGCAAATTGCTGGACATGTTTTACTCCATCAATAGCCGAAATTTTCTTTATCAACGCCTGATCAGCCTTGATAGGATTCATTTCGTATGTATTGTTATTATCAAAATTGGTAATCTGAATATGTCCGCCAAAGCCAATGGTTTTATTGCGTATTTCCTGTTTAAAACCAATTACTACGGCCACAGAAATAAGCATAACTGCCAATCCAAGAGCAATACCGATAGTGGCAATACGAACGGCAGGACGAGAAACATTCTTCTTGCCCTGCTGAAAATGGATGCGTTTAGCTATATAATATTCAAGATTCAATGTTGGTGATTGAGGATTAGTTAGTTGGTGGTTGGTTAATTGGTTAATTGGTAATTAAGGATTAGTGATTGGGTGATTGAATAATCAGCTAATAAACTAATCTCCAATTAACCAACCACCAATTAACTAGTACCTAAATTGTTCGTCCCGGATAAACCTGAAGTGCTTTTCCAAGAACAACCAATGCATGTTTCAGGTCTTCTTTGTCTAACACATATGCAATGCGGACTTCGTCTTTTCCTAATCCTTCAATGGTATAAAAGCCCGATGCAGGAGCCATCATCACCGTGTAACCTTCATATTCAAAATCGGAAAGTAACCATGAACAAAATTTATCAGCATCGTCAACCGGAAGTCGTGCTACGGTGTAAAATGCACCCATTGGTATAGGAGAATATACACCCGGAATACGATTCAGTCCGTCTATCAGGAATTTACGACGTTCCACATATTCGTTATACATTTCGAGCATATAGTCAGCTGAAGTGTTCATAGCTGCTTCGGAAGCAATCTGACCTAACAACGGTGGACTTAAACGTGCCTGACAAAATTTCATTACACTCTGACGCAGTTCTTTGTTTTTTGTAACAATAGCACCAATTCGAACACCAGTCATGCTGTAACGTTTTGATACAGAATCAATCAACACTACATTTTCTTCAATTCCATCCAAATGGAAAGCCGAAATATAAGGAGCGCCGGTGTAACAAAATTCACGATAAACCTCGTCGGAAAAAAGATACAAATCGTATTTTTTTACTAAATCTCGGATTTTATTCATCTCCGAACGAGTGTATAAATATCCGGTCGGATTATTCGGATTGCAAATCAAAATTCCTTTAGTTTTTGGAGTAATCAACTCTTCGAATTTCTCTACAGCCGGTAATGCAAATCCCTCTTCGATGGTAGAAACAACTGGTTTTACAATAGCACCGGCTGCTATGGCAAATGCAGTATAATTAGCATAAGCAGGCTCAGGAACGATGATTTCATCGCCCGGATCAAGACAGCTCATAAAAGCAAAATTCACTGCTTCTGAGCCTCCGGTAGTTACAATTATGTCTTCTTCGGTAACATCAATATTGAACGTATGATAATAGGCTGCCAATTTGGTTCTCAGGCTTTTAATACCATCACTCGGACTGTATTCCAATACAGTTCTATCGATGTTTCGAATCGCATCCAACGCGACTTTGGGTGTTTTCAAATCGGGTTGACCGATATTCAGATGATACACTTTGATACCGCGTGCTTTAGCTTTGTCAGCTAGCGGAACCAGTTTTCGGATGGGCGATTCGGGCATTGCCTGCCCCCGTTGTGAGGTGTGTGGCATATTTTCAGTTTTCAGTTGACAGTTATCAGTTGAGAGCGCAATGCTATTTTTTTCATTGTGCGAACTACTGAAACTTACATAATTAATATAAGTCGCAAAATTAGTGAAAATTACCCGAGAAAAAAAAGGATTTTACTTACAAGTTGATACGGTTAGCAATGAACTACCAACTATTTCAAATCTACCATTATTTTTACATTGAGTTGACGACCGGTAAGGTAATTCGGTACAGCGTATTGCTGACCATAAATATCATTAACCCAATAGTGCGAATTAACGTTTTTAAAATCCAACAGATTAAATACTTCAAGATTTAACCAAACGCTTTTTACATGTTTCAGCCAAAGTTTATCCATTACCTTATCTGTTCCGCTAATCAAAACACGGGAGGCACCAATATCTACACGACGATAGTCGGGAGAACGGAAGAAATTACGATAGCGAATGCTGCCGGGAGCACCATAAGCCAATCCATCCGACCAGATAAACCTCAGATGCATTTTATATTTCGGATTGTTTGGCAAATAATCCTGAAAAAGCATCGAAAACACATAACGTTGTTCATTGGAAGTAGGTATCCAGCCCGGATAAACGGTAGTTGGCGTAATGGCTTTTCCTTCGTCATCATACGTTTTTACATACGAGTCATTCAATAAATCTTGTTTTGAGTCCATCAATGAAAGATTGATCCATGAATCAGCTCCGGGAACTAGTTCTCCAAACAATTTGAAATCGACCCCTGCAGTGTAGGCTTTTGCATCATTTTCGCCGGAATAAACAACTCTAACATTATCAACAGTATAAGAAATCACGCGGTCGGCAAGTTTCATATAAGCCTCTGTGGTAAACTTAAACGGACGCCCCCATGCACGGAAATAATGATCGCCACCCAACACAAAATGAAGACTGCGTTGTGCTTTAATATTTGAATTTAGTTGAACCTTCACGTTTCCAAGTGTGTCGGTAACTGTTTTACGAATTTCTTTGTAAAAAGGTGCCTGATAATATAGTCCAGTGGCAAAGCGGAAGCTGAAATCACGTTTCCAGCTAGGTAAGAATGAAACCGTAAAACGCGGGCTTACCAACAATTCTTTGTTAAACGTCCAGTAATTAGCTCTTACTCCACCTGTGAGCGATAAAGTTCCGGCATCGGATTTCCATTTGTAAGTATCCTGAAAGAAACCGGTTGTCCGCCAGCTATACATCGTGGTGTCAGATTTCATTGTATTATATAAATTCACCTGTTTATCGCTGAATGGCAAAGAATAACCAACAGAATCGCGCCATTCCCATTCGCTTATTTTATCCCGAATAATTTCACTTTGCAACGTTACACCCCATCTCATTTTATGGTTTTCCACATCATATTCGCCTAAATGCGAAATATTTGAAACTGTGGCATTTAACCTGTTTCGAGCATGTTCCTGATATTTTCCAATTCCGAGCGACTCACCTTTTTTATTTTCGGCATTCAAATCCATTTTCACTTCGCTCAACACATATTCGCCCAAAATATCATAAGTTTCGTTTTCGTTGGTATTGAACGATGAAGCCAACAGACTTAATTTCATTCCTTTTTTTGGTGCATAATTCAGCGTAAATGCGCCAAACATGGTACGAAACAAATCTTCCTCCTGACCTTCGAAGTACACAGTCAGTTTTCTACCCACATTATATGTTCCAAATGAAGTTTCGCGTGTTTCAGGCATAAATTGATAGGTATTTTGCGAAAAATTACCCAGAAAAGTCAGTTCCCATTTTGGTTTCAGCTGATAAGTGAGATAGGTCTGGTAATCAACAAATGAAGGTTTATATTCAGCCTTCGTATCAAGTGTTCCAAGCAAATATTGCGACGTTTTGTAACGGATTCCGTGCATTTGAGTGAATTTTTTGTTGGAAGTTCCAATATAAGCCGAAGCACCTAACAAACTAACCGATGCACTTGCTTCAAACTGAGTTGGTTTTTTGTATTCAATATCCAGTACCGACGACATTTTATCGCCATATTTGGCATCAAATCCTCCTGACGAAAAACCTACATTTTTCACCATATCAGGATTAATAAAGCTCAAACCTTCTTGCTGTCCGGCACGAACCAATAACGGACGATATACCTCAATACCATTCACATACACAGCATTTTCATCAAAATTACCACCACGTACATTGTATTGCGAGCTAAGTTCATTATTAGAGCTTACTCCGGTAAATGTGATTAAAAGCGATTCAATTCCACCGGCAGCATTCGGCATTAAACGGTATTTGGATGGATCAACCAAATCCAACGTAGAAGTCTGACGGCGCTGACCAACGACATTTACTTCCTTCATCTGTTTATCGGCAGTACGAAGCTGAACTGAAATTTGCAGAACATGATTTGTAGGCAGAATGGTGTGTTTGATGGTTTCATAACCAACCATAGAATAAACCAGTGTTACCGAATCTTTTATATCGGTAGCTAGCTCATAATAACCGTTTTGATTGGTGGTTGTACCAATTGCCGTATTTTCAAAACGAACATTGGCTAATTCAATTCCACGATTATCGGTATCAATAACATATCCGTAAATACGCACTTTGGTTTGCGCCGACAAGGCAACCGTAAAAAATAAAAGACAAAATATATACAAAAATTTATTCTTCATGCAATAGAAATGTCGCTTCTGTGGAGTAAAAGATTAAACCCTTTTTTAACGGAGAAAAATACGGTTTATTTTATATGTTTTATTTTCGGGCAAAGATACAACAAACTTAATTAATGGTCACGCTATAATGCTGCATTTCTTTGGTGAGAATTATCAGATAAAAGGCAACCTGAATTTTGTCCGTTTTTCATAGAAAATAATTATATTTGTCAACAATTTGGAAATCGGTAAGCTTTCCTTTTTTGCGTTGAGAATTTTGTAAGCTATGGTCATGCAGGATGGAGTAATTAATGCCTCAACTCACGCGCGATTTTATCTCATGGGAATAGAAAGAAATGTTCTATCCAGAACTTGCCACACAATAAAATCGTGTGGCAAGTTCTGGATAAAAAACTACAAATAACATATTAAAAACAAACCAGAAAAAAATTTTTATGAAAAAGACAGAATTTCTTTTAATGACAGTTTTAATTTTATTAAGTTCGTGTTCACCACGCATTACCACATCTATCCAGAAAACTTATGAGCCTATTGCACGTACGCAAGAAGTAAAAGTATTAAAGTCGCTTACGGAATTACCGCAAGGTGCAGAATTATTGGGCAAGGTAGATATTGGTGATTCAGGA
>Ga0302288_1002080_pt1 | contig 12070 bp, 7 predicted proteins | sample III_Fen_N1_1_FD_194549 | JGI IMG/M metagenome (GOLD analysis project Ga0302288, IMG submission 194549) | Peat permafrost microbial communities from Stordalen Mire near Abisko, Sweden - III_Fen_N1_1 | ecosystem: Environmental > Terrestrial > Soil > Wetlands > Permafrost | place: Sweden: Abisko...
CATCTTCGGTCAATCTTCCCCACTCGTCATGTTCATCGCTATCGGCACAAACATAGCCATCGCCAAAGCCAGGAATACCTCGTGGACTTATTCCAGAACTTGTAATTGGATATGTTTTAAAATCGGCTTTAGTGGCTTCAATTGTATATTCCGTTTTCAATTTCGACACATCAAATTTTGGAGTCATAACAAACGATTCGAGATAAAATTGATCGGTTAGAATAATTACTGGAACTCGAAATTTATCGGCCATTTCAAAGGCTTTGTGAGTAATTGTTATTCCATCATCAATCGATCCGGGTGCAAGAACTATTTTAGGAAATTCACCATGACCCGAATAAATGGCAAGATTTAAATCGGCTTGTTCCGTGCGAGTTGGTAAACCAGTAGCAGGTCCAGGACGTTGTGCTAAATGAACAACCAAAGGAACTTCTGTCATTCCCGACAAACTAATTCCCTCTTCCATTAATGCAAAACCACCACCCGATGTTGTTGTAAGACCTCGAGCACCAGCATACCATGCACCAATTGCCATATTTACTGCAGCAATCTCATCTTCGGCTTGTTCCACAACTATTTCGAATTGTTCGGCTTGATGTGCTAGTTTCAATAACACCTCGGTAGAAGGCGACATTGGGTATGCTGCAACGAAGTTACAACCACCAGCAATTGCACCAATGGTAACTGCATCGTTTCCCGAAAGAATAGCATAATTTTTCACATCGTCAAAGACAGGTAATGCTAATGGGAAATCAATTGATAAACCAGCAAGATATCCAGCATTTAACGCTTTTATATTACCATCAATAATTTCTTTACTTTTACGAGCAAACTTCTTCGATAAATTTTCGATTTCAGGTTCGACAGGTAGTTTTAACATACCAAGTATAATTCCAAAAACTACAGTATTCGAGAGTATTATACCTCCCGATTCTTCGGCAATTTTATTAATTGGAATACTTAAAGTCTTATATTTTTGAGAATATTCCGACTCAATAAAAAAAGGATCACCTAATAGAATAGTATCTTCCGATAATCGTTTTTCGATTCGTGAAATTGAGTTTTTACCAAGAACAACCAACAAGTCAATATTTTTGGAAAATGATTGTATATGTTTTCCTCCAATTCGAATTTCGGTGGTATTATTTCCTCCACGTACTCGCGACATAAGATCACTTGTTGAGAAAAAGTGATGACCAGAGTTTCGTAATGATTTTGTTAAAAGTTCTTCAACCGTATTAATTCCTTGTCCTGCAGCACCGCTTAGAACAATAGATATATTTTGTTTTTGTACGTTCATAGCTAAATATATTTAATTTTTATAGTAGACGGGATTGAAACATGATAACATACAAATTAGTCTATTTTATAATTTTAATGCAGAGAAAACAGCTTACCAATATGTATGGTTTTCTCGTTTTTCATCAAAGTATAATAATACAATCCCGAAGGGAAAAGACTTGTGTCAAGATTTGTAAATTGATTATCGAGATTCCCACAAAACACTTCCTCGCCCGATGATTTATATAATTTCAAACTATAGAGAGAATTATTCAATTTATCTTGAATGTGAATTGTTATTTCTTTATTAAATGGATTTGGAGAAATAGAAAAATTAAATAAATCTTCCATTTCAACTGATACAACTTTTGAACTAGATGACTTACCATTAATATCGGTTTGCTTTAATTTGTAATATGAAATACCAATGAATGGATTATAATCGATAGCAGAATAATGTTGTTCTGATTTACAAGTACCTTTTGCAGGTATTTTAAGAATATCAACATAACTTAATCCATCTTTCGATCGTGGAATGCTAAAAAAATCGTTATTCGTTTCGCTTGCTGTTAACCAATTTAATCGAACATTTTCACCTTCTTGATTAGCGGTAAAGCTCAACAATGATATTGGCAAGGCATTCATTGGTGATAAACCTTCTATCACATTATTATGTAATGAAATTGCTCCGGCACGAGTTAAACCTCGACCATAAAGTGTTGAATGTTCCAATAAACTTATAGCACCATTTGCTACAATTGTTCCAAGAAACACTGAACTATCGCCCAATTCAACAGCACCATTTATTTGCCAATAAATATTTTGTAATGAAGCATCATTTTGCAATGTTATGGTTGAATGTATAGCAGATGATAATGCTCCATTTATCTGAATTATAAAAATAGCATCGGCATTTCCTTGAGCATCAAAAACAAGATTTCCAACGAGAGTTGATGCTTCACCAATACAATAGACATTGGGTGTTAAAATCTGATTATTTCCCAGAGTTGATCCCAGAACAGATCCACAAGTTAATGTACTTACATAGTTATATACAACGTCGACATCGTTAGCAGCTTGTGCCGAAACAGCATCAATACAATGAATTGAACCAACAACCGTACCTTCGGGAAAACCAGAAAAAGTTCCGACATTGTTACCTATATCGCCAATTACCTTTGTTGCTCCCGTATTTTCGAAAGCACCGGAAGATGTAAATAATGCAAAATTCGAAACAGTACCAAGATTTGGTGACTGACTATAACTTTTTGAAACAAAAGTTAGAAAAACAATGAAGTATAGAGATTTAAAAATCATAGCGTTGTAGATTGAATGTGAGGAATATTTCTATCACAAAGGTGAGAACAACAGCTACTTAAAATATCATACAACTATTGAAATATGTTTCATATTCCTTACATTGAGATATTATGAAAAATATTTGGTTTGATATTCAACCCATTCTGGGTTGGTATTTGCATAATTATTCATAGCCCCCCAGTTTCACTGAGGGCTATTTACATTTAATCCCATTCGGGATTAATAAAGTAGATGTTATTTAACGGTTATATCACAAGGCTCGAGCGGACTTGCAGTCCGTTCGTTATATCCCAAAGTAACACGGACTACAAGTCCGCGCTAGCCTAGCTAGCAAAGAAAAACTATTTCCCCTTTTTCTTAAAAAAACCTTTCAACAAAAAAGAATGTTGTAAAGCTTCAAGATTTTGGTCCAATTTTACCGAACTAGTTTCCAAAGTGCTGATGATTGTTTTCAACGAATTGCCCGATTGCTCATTGTACAATAAAACACCAATTGGGCTTTTTGTGTTTGTACTTGCTTTCTTCATATTATCGATAAAAACAGTTGCGGTATCGACTATGTTTTGGATTTTAAAGACTGAAAGTTGAAGAGAATTAAAGAGAAGCGTGTCGCTCACTAATGTATTGACCAAGTTTCCTTTTTTATTTATCTTTTCCGAGAATGTTGCCAAAGATGCTAAAATATTTTGAGCATTTGCCGAAGCCATTTCAACTGAATTAATAGTAGCAAAAAGCTTATAATACATCGAATCGTTCTGCAATAACTTTCCAATTGTTCCCTCACCTTTTGATAGTTTTTGGGTAAGTAACAAAATATTCAAATTGTTTTGTTGCAGGGTATTCATCATATCTTCGGTCGATAGAATTGTTTCGTTAAGGAGCGTATCACCTTCTTCAATTTCCGACACATTTGATGTTCCACCATAAATAATCAGAATTTTATTTCCTATTAAACCATCTGTACCAATTTTCACGGCAGCATCTTTTCGAATAAATTGTTTCGAATTGATATTAATATCCATCAATACTTTCACTTTCGATTTTCCATAGAACTCCATTTTTTTTACCGTTCCAATTTTCACTCCCGAAAACCAAATGTTATTCCCTTCGTGCAAACCATTAACATCGGCAAATAAGGTTGAAATCCTCATTTTTCGTGTAAAGGTAGAATGCAGATTTCCAATGGTTAAAATACTTCCAATAAGAAGAATTATTCCGACTAGAATAAAAATACCAACAACCGTTGCTCGTTTATTTACTGGTTCGTTCATTGTTTATTGAGTAAAATTGTAATTATAAAATCCTTTAATTTCTTCCTCGTTGGAATCGAAAACGTCCTGAAAAGTTCCAACTTTCACAAAACGGCCATCAAGTAACATAGCAACTCTATTTCCAGTTTCTTTGGCACAAGTTAAATCGTGAGTAATGATGATTGAACTTGTGTTATATTGTTTTTGAACGTTATTAATGAGTGTTATAATTTCTTGACTTGTAATAGGATCGAGTCCGGCTGTTGGTTCATCGTACAACATAATTTCGGGTTTTAAGATTAATGTTCGGGCAATGCCAATTCGTTTGCGTTGACCTCCCGAAAGATCGGATGGCATTTCGTCAATTTTATCTCTTAAACCTACTGCATCCAAAACTTCTTCAACCGTTTTATCGATTACTTTTCGACTCAAATTTCGAACATTCATAGTCAATGGAAATTCAAGATTCTTTCGCACATTCATGCTATCGTATAATGCACTGTTTTGAAATGAAAAACCAATTCGTAAACGCAATGTATTCAATTCATTTCCCGATAATGTATTAACCTGTTTTCCCAGCACAAATACTGAACCTTTATCGGGAGTAAGTAAGCCAATTATAATTTTTATAAGCACCGATTTACCTGCACCCGAACGACCTAAAACAACAAGGTTTTCACCTTTAAAAACATCAAGATTAATGTCTTTTAAAATATCGTTATCGCCAAAAGATTTATATAATCCTGTAATTGAAATAACTGGGTTTGTATTGTTTAACTGCATTTCCATAACATTTCAAAGCATATCAAATTATCACCATTTTAAATTTATTATTTACTTTTCAACTCAACCCCTGTCCTAACGGACATCCCCTTCTCTTCGTGAAGAGAAGGGGAAAGCGAATTGCAAAGCAATCGCAGGGGATGAGTTTATTATAATTTCCCATAACACTAATAATAACGAATCCAATTTGCCATTTGCACAATAACTACTTCTTCAATAAATACCAGAAACATAGCTAAAACAACTGCTTGATTTGCAGCTTTTCCAACACCTTGCGTTCCTTTCGATGCATTATAACCTTTGTAACAACCAACCATTCCGATGGTAAATCCAAACACCATCGATTTTATGACCGATGCGTTGATATCGAGAAAAGCAATCATTGAAAAACCATTTGTAAAAAAGCTTACAATGCTTGTTGATTCGGAAACATGAACACTAACATACGAACCAATTAACGCAACAAAACCACAATAAGCACTTAATATTGGCAAACAAAATGTTGCAGCCAAAACTCGAGTTACAACAAGAAATTTAAAAGGATTGATCGCCGAAACTTCCATTGCATCAATTTGTTGTGTTACACGCATTGAACCTAATTCGGCACCAATGCTTGAGCCAACTTTACCAGCACAAATAAGTGCTGTGACCAATGCTGCCAATGTTCGTAAAATAGCAATCGATACCAACGATGGCAACCACGATGTTGCTCCAAATTCCGATAATGATGGTCGCGATTGTTTGGTAAAAACGATGCCTATAATAAAACCGGTGAGCGTAATCAAAGGAAGCGATCTCACCCCAATCTCGAAACATTGATTGATGATTTCACGAAGATGAAACCGAGGAACAATTGCTTCTCTAAAAAAACGAAGAACAAAATAACCTGCCTTGGAAACATCGGCAAAATAGTGGTCGATTGTTTTTGAAATGAGATAGGGTTTTTGAGATATTGATGGCATAAGTTGTAATGATTAAGCTGTTTTTTGCTAGCGCGGACTTGCAGTCCGTGCTTATTTTATAATAACGAACGGACTACAAGTCCGCTCGAGCAAAGTCACAAGTATGATTATTCTGAGAAAATGCTTCAACAAGCTCAGCATGACGAGAACCTAACCTTTGGTCACCCGGAGCTTGTCGAAGGACTATTTTGTAATATATATCCACTCGAACTACGAAAATAAAATATGTCGTCCCATACGGGACTTTATTCTTTAATTTATATTCCTATTCTACCAATATTTTGTGCCTACGGCACAATTTCGCTCCGTTAGGAGCGTGCTATTGGTAGAAATTCGTCTCTTATAGACTTAGTGCTGTAGGCACGAAATATTTATTTAATTCAAATATTTTAGTAACATGAGATCGATTTAAACACGATTAAATATCTTTAGACAAACTTAAAAACTGAAACAACCAAACGATTACTGAGCCAAATACCCACCATCAACATCAAGTGCAGTTCCTGTTATGAACGCACTATCATCGCATGCCAAAAAGATAAAAGCTTTAGCAACTTCGTCTGCATTTCCCAAACGATTCATAGGATGCATTTCGCAAAGATGTTTTTTTACAGCATCGTTTTTGGTTAGTTCCAACTTATTAAGCAAGGGAGTATGTATAAATCCTGGACAAATTGCATTTATTCTAATTCCTTCGGTTGCATATTCGAGTGCAGCAGTTTGTGTTATTCCTAAAATTCCATGTTTCGAAGCCACATAATGAGCCGATTTCGCATAACCAACTTTACCCGTTATCGACGACATATTTACAATTACTCCACCACCTTGTTTTAACATTTGCTGTAATTCCAATTTCATGCAATAGAATATACCATTCAGATTTACATCTAAAACATGTAACCACGATTCTACTTCCATATCGGCCAATTTGCTTGGCTTGCCACCTATACCGGCATTGTTTAGAGCAACATCGAGTCGGCCAAAAGTATTGTAAACCGTTTTAATTGCTTCTTCAACTTCCGAATAAACAGATACATTACATTCAATATGAATAGCATTGGGTTGAATGACTTTTATGTCGTTCAATGAATCAATTGAGTAGTCTCTACTTCGGTCTGCGATAACAATATTTGCACCTTCATGTGCTGCAGCAATTGCACAAGCTTTCCCAATTCCCGATAAGCCTCCAGTTATAAATACTGTTTTATTTTCTAGTTTTTTCATGATACGATATTGATGATAATACATTTTGTACAAAGTTTAGAGCTTTATAGAACTTGATTGTTATACAATTTTTAGTACAACACACATCATTCATACATTAGCTTAAGTGCTGAAAATAAACAAAGCAGGAACAAACCAAAAGAATAATACGCAAAAACACCCACCAATAAGTAATTTACTGAGAATAAAGACTATATTTACAACTCATCATGGATACTATAATGTAAAAAAGTGTTCGTTGTCTTTTCGTAAAGTAAAACTCGTAGAAAATGAAACAATCACTTTTAAATTCACCAGAAGAATTACATTCTGAGAGAAACAACCATCAACCTCATTTTCGAAACATCATTTCACATCTCAAGACAAAAAGATGATAGATAAAGAACAGATTAAAGCTCCTTTTACGGTTGTAGCTATTGGTGCATCGGCTGGTGGATTAGAGGCAATGACAAAACTTTTAAAAAACTTATCGCCAACTACGGGCATGGCATATATTTATGTGCAACACCTCAGTCCCGACCACGAAAGCATTCTAACATCCTTATTGTCGAAGGCAACCAAAATGACGGTGCAAGACATTGAAAATATGGATAAAATTGAACCCAATAATGTTTATGTTATTCCATATAATAAAGAAATAAAAGTAATCGATGGTCATATTCAATTATTACCAAGACATCAAGGATATACTTTAACAATCGACCTACTTTTTAGCTCATTAGCGGCAACGCATAAAAGCAATGTGATAGGAATTGTACTTTCGGGTAATGCAAAAGATGGAAGTTTAGGATTAAAGGATATAAAAAATGCTGGTGGACTAACGTTTGCACAAGACGATTCGGCTAAACACAGTAGTATGCCCAAATCGGCAATTGCCGAAGGAGTTGTAGATTTTGTAATGTCGCCCAATGAAATTGCTAATAAAATAAACTGGATGAGTAAACAACCTCAATTAATTCGAAATGGATATAATCAAAATCCTGAAGATAAAATTGACAATAACAATCCACATTTAGAATTCATTTTACAACAATTACTTTCGAAAAACAATGTAGATTTTGGTCAATATAAAATGAATACCATTAAGCGACGTATACTTCACCGAATGCAAATAAAACAGTGTGAAACGATCAAAGAATATGTCGATTTATTAGATAACACAAAAGAAGAAATAGATTTACTATATCAAGATTTATTCATAAATGTTACTGATTTTTTTAGAGATCCTGAATCATTTAACCATTTAAAAGAAAATATATTCCCACAGTTATTACAAGCAAAATCGAAAAACAATCCTTTGAGAATATGGACTGTAGCTTGTGCCACGGGCGAAGAAGCTTTTTCGATTGCAATGTTACTTTTCGAGATTCAAGACTCACAAGAAGAAAAAATACCTTTCCAAATATTTGCCTCCGACTTAAGTATTGAAGCAATAAATCAAGCAAGAAAAGGGGAATATTCAGAATCACAAATAAGCAATGTTTCGCCCGAAAGATTGCAACGTTTTTTTACGAAATCGCAGAATAAATTTATTATTTCAAAATCAGTTCGCGAAGCATGTATTTTTGCTTTACACAACATTTTACGCGATCCTCCATTTTCACGAATGGATTTTATAAGCTGCCGTAATTTGCTCATTTATCTCGATAGTTCAGCTCAAAAAAAAGTTATCGAAACAATTCATTATGCATTAAATGGAAATGGATATCTTATGTTGGGAAATACAGAAACAATAGGAAATTCAACGCTATTATTCAACAACGTATCCGACAATAAAACAAAAATCTACATACGAAAAAACAATACAAATCAGCTCATTAATTCCAATATAGCACCACGTTCATTATATTCATCATTAACTAATCAAAATAGTTTTATGACGGTTACACCTAAAAAAAATTCATCAATTCATAATTCAGGGGATTTAGGTAATACCTTCGATTCCTTTTTACTAATGAATCATGCTCCAGCAAGTGTTATCATTAATCACGATTTAGAAATTTTGCAGTTTCGAGGAGAAACGTCACTATATCTTCAAAACCCAACAGGCAAGGCAAGTTTCAATATACTAAAAATGGCGAATATCGAAATTTCATTTGATCTACGAAATGCTATTCATCAATCTATAAAAACAAAACAATCGGTTCGCAAAAGTGGCATTGAAATGAATCGCGATAAAAGCGAAAATGCAATTCGAATTTTGACCATTGAAGTTTCACCAATTACAATTGAAGGCGATGAAAATTACCTCGCAATTATATTTACTGGTCAATTGCAAACAAATGCAATTTTACAAACAAATACTGATACGAAAGATATTGCAATAGCGAAAGATCATCGAATAAAAAAACTGGAAGAAGAAATTATAGCCGTTCGAAACGAAATGGCCTTAATAACACATGATCAAGAAGCTGCAAACGATGAATTACAAAGTGCCAACGAAGAAATTATGTCGAGCAATGAAGAATTGCAAATTTTAAATGAAGAACTGGAAACATCGAAAGAAGAAATAGAATCGTCCAATGAAGAACTATTGGCTAGCAATCATGAATTAGAAATTCGCATTCAACAAGCCGAGGAAACATACCATTACTACGAATCGATTTTATCGACTATTCACGAACCAATGGTATTGCTCGACAAGGATCTTCGTATTATCTCGGTAAACAAATCGTATTGTACATTCTTCAATTGTAAAGAACATACAAACGACAATCAATTATTTCATGAAATTGATAATGGTGCATGGAACATTCAATCCTTACACGAAATGCTTGACGATATCATTAAAAAGAACAGTCATTTTAATGCTTTTGAGGTAACCAATACCTTTCCTATTATTGGTAAAAAAACGATGTTACTTAATGCTCGAAAAATCATAAAACGAAGTACCAAGGATGAATTAATTGTTCTTACAATTGTTGACATAACCTATGTAACAATGATTGCTTTAGCATTACAATTAAAAGAAAAAGAAACCTTTGAAGATAAACTTGATGTAAAGGACAAAGCTATTCAGAAAATTGAAGAAAGTAAAGACGAACTTATTGAAGCGAAAACATCGGCAGAACTACAAAAACAAATTGCTGAAGACACGGTAAAAGCAAAACAACAATTTTTGTCGAACATGAGTCACGAAATTCGTACTCCAATGAATGCAATAATTGGATTTACCAATGTGGTTCTTAAAACAAAACTCGACGATACTCAAAAAGAATATTTGAATGCCATAAAGGTTTCGGGCGATTCATTAATTCTATTGCTGAACGATATCCTTGATCTGGCTAAAGTAAACTCTGGGAAAATGACTTTTGAACGAAGCTCATTTAATCTTACAGCATCAATTGCTTCGATGTTACAATTGTTTGAGTCAAAATTTTTAGAGAAAAACATTTCACTTATAACCGAATACGACGATGCTATTCCTCCCATTTTAATAGGCGACCCCTTACGTTTACGACAAATAATTTTGAATTTAATTAGTAATGCCGTTAAGTTCACAAATGCTGGAACAATAACCATGAACGTTCGACTAGTAAATGAAGACGATAAGAAAGCAAGCATATCATTTACCATAACCGATACAGGTATTGGAATCCCCAAAGACAAACTCGAACATATTTTCAACAGCTATGAGCAGGCGGGCAAAGAAATCTGTCGTTCGTATGGTGGAACAGGTCTTGGACTTGCCATTGTGAAACAATTGGTTGAACATCAAGGTGGAAAAATTATAGTTAAAAGTGTTGTAAACAAAGGTTCAACATTTGGTTTTAAACTGAGTTTTGATAAAATTCAATCGGCAATGCTTACAAACCTCAGCAACAATCAGCCACTCGAAATAAAGGAAATAAGGAAAGAAACGAGAATTAAAAATGTAAGGGTTTTAGTTGCCGAAGATATTCCGCTAAATCAACTACTCATTAAAATTATACTTCACGATTTTGGGTTCAAAATAGACATTGTTGAAAATGGAAAATTAGCCATCGAACATTTACAAAAAAACAAATACGATATTATTTTGATGGACTTGCAAATGCCCGAATTAAACGGATTTGAAGCAACTGCATTTATTCGCCATGAAATGAATTCACAAATCCCAATCATTGCCCTTACGGCAGATGTTACAACCGTTGATATAGGTAAATGCCTTTCGGTTGGAATGAACGATTATATTTCGAAACCCATCGACGAAGAAATTTTGTATCATAAGATTGTAAAATATGTGAAGAGGTAATCGTTAACGCATCAGTAGAGACACAAAATTTTGTGTCTCTACTGGGGCTCGGGCGGACTTATAGTCCGTGCTTTTTTATTAATCCCCATCAAGTATAAATCAATGGTTTTTGATCTAAAACAATAACTTTTATTAAACCATCAAGATCAGCATAATTTCGGGCCGAACTAAACAAGTATTCCCAGGGATCTTTTACTATCATATCTTTTACTGGATTTGAATGAATATAATCGAGTTTTTCATACAAAAAAGGAACACTCAAAATTTCCTCTGGATGATATCCATCTTGCCATACTTTATAACTTTGATTCCGTTTTAAGTGACTACAAGATTTAGTAAAATATTCTAACATCCATTCTTTTCTACTTTCTGGTTCTTCATTAAGTTGTTGAATTATTTTTTTTGATGTATGTGTTTTGAAATCTCGTATTATATCCGATAATTGTTGTTTTTCATCTGATTGACAAATCATGTGTAAATGATTCGACATTAAACACCATGCATAAATAATCAAACCTTTATTTTCTACACAATAATTTAGTGAATCAATAATTACTTTCTTATGATTAAGCCGAGTAAAAACATCAATCCAACCAACAGTCGTCGTTGTAATAAAATAAGGCTTATCATTATTTCGTACTCGATATTTTTCTGACATAAATTTATAGTTGATATAGTTGTATAGACCCAAATATAAAGTAATTTAAGTGTATTTTCAAAACTGTTTTTTGTTTTTGTTTAGAAATGAGAACTGACAACAAATGAAAAGGATGGATTAAAAGTTTACAATATAAGCGTGTTTAACGAACGGACTGCAAGTCCGCTCGAGCCTTGGGGCAAGATTGTTTAAGCTAGTCAAGGTTCACCTGCTAGCACGGACTTGCAGTCCGTGCCCCTGCTAGCGCGGACTTGTAGTCCGTGCTTATAGTGATTTAACGAACGGACTGCAAGCCAGCTAGCGCGGACTTGTAGTCCGTGCTTATAATGATTTAACGAACGGACTACAAGTCCGCTCG
>Ga0302288_1002081_pt1 | contig 12069 bp, 7 predicted proteins | sample III_Fen_N1_1_FD_194549 | JGI IMG/M metagenome (GOLD analysis project Ga0302288, IMG submission 194549) | Peat permafrost microbial communities from Stordalen Mire near Abisko, Sweden - III_Fen_N1_1 | ecosystem: Environmental > Terrestrial > Soil > Wetlands > Permafrost | place: Sweden: Abisko...
TTTTCTACATTGTTTGCCACAGAATGGAGAATAATTATGAAAAAACGCAAAATGACCCTCCTGCAGAAAAGGAGTATGACAGGCTATCTGTTTATACTTCCCTGGTTGGTAGGATTTATCGTATTTTATGCAAAAAGTCTTGTTCAGACAGTCCAGTTTTCCCTGTCAGAACTTAATGTACCACCTAATGGTGGATATACTCTGACCTTCAAAGGACTGGAAAACTATATTTATGCGTTTCGCGTACATGGAACATTTAAACAGGTTTTAACAACTTCAGTTGGAAATATGCTGATTGATGTACCACTGATTATCTTTTTCAGTTTGTTTATGGCTCTTCTTCTAAACAAGAATTTCAAGGGAAGAACTCTGGTACGTGCCATTTTCTTTCTTCCTGTAATCCTCAATTCAGCAGCGATTACAGATGCCATGGCCTTGAGTCAGGCAATGATGCAGGGAGGTCTTTCCTCTATCAGTACAGAGGTTACCACCGCCACATCAAACGTAAATATTGGGTACTATATCGAACTGTTTAAAAATCTGGCGATGCCAGACGTTGTACTGGATTATATCGTAGCAGCGGTAAGCCGTATCAGTGAAATTATCACTGCTTCCGGAGTTCAGATTATTATCTTTATTGCAGCACTTCAGTCAATACCGGGTTCTATGTATGAGGTTGCACAGATTGAAGGTGCTACGGCTTATGAAACTTTTTGGAAAGTAACTTTTCCAATGGTTATGCCTCATATTATTACCAATGTGGTATATACGGTGGTAGATAACTTCTCCCAGAGTGGAGTTGTGGATCTGGCATTTACAACGGCTTTTACCAATTATAATTACGGACTGAGTTCCGCGATGAGTCTTGTAAGCACGTTAATTACCTGTGCAATACTGGCTCTGGTGTGCTGGTTTATACAAAAACGAACGTTTTACTATAATTAATGAGAGGAGATAAAAAACATGGGATTTGTGAATACAGCAAAAGCAGGCATGCAGAAAATGCAGAAAGATTCACAATTTGCAAATGATCGCAAAAAAGCATTTTCTACCCTGAAAAATCTTCTCTTTGGCATTTTCAGGGGAGTTATATTAATAGGAATTTGTTATGTTATTTTAGGTCCGGTTATTGGCATTGTAACAAGTTCATTTTTCTCGGATGCAGATAATTATAACCCGATGGTTTATCTGATTCCTACGGAGCCTACCCTGGAAAGATACAAACTGGCCTGGGAGAATCTGGCTTATAGCACCACAATAATAAACACATTGATTTATTCGCTGACTTTAATGGTGGTACAGGTAATTATCTGTTCCATGGTGGGTTATGGATTTGCCAGATTTAACTTTCCTTTTAAGAAAATTTTGTTTTCCTGCATCGTAATTATGATTGTTATTCCAACACATACAATTATGCTGCCTTTATATATGACTTTCCGAAATTTTGATTTTTTTGGCATTGCTACATTATTTGGGGGTTCAGGGATTAATTTACTTAGTACACCCTGGCCTATGTACATTATGACAGCGTTAGGCTGCGGCCTAAGATCGGGTCTGTACATCTACATTTTTACTCAGTTTTTCAGGGGATTACCGAAGGAAATTGAGGAAGCGGCATTTGTAGATGGAGCAAGTACCTGGTATACCTATTTTCGAATCATGCTGATAAATGCAATTCCATCTGTAATTACAGTAGCGATTTTTTCTATGGTATGGCAGTATAATGATACTTTTTATGCGAAGTTATTTCTGATTAGTCCTGATATTGTAATCAGTAAAAAGTTAACGACTTTACCGGCAAACATTGCCACCGTGTACAAAATCCTGGACACGAACATTCAACAGTTGTATTTGGATGCAGGTATCGTCCTTATCATGCTACCGATTATAGTCATCTATGTTCTTTTGCAGAAGTACTTTATAGAAGGAGTTGAACGAAGCGGTATTGTGGGTTAGACCGTTTTGGGCAGTCCTAAACAAAACACTTTACAACTATACAAGGAGGAATGGAAAAGTTGAAAGCAAAAAAAATCATGGCATTACTTCTCTCTGCAATGATGGTGTTCTCACTAGTAGGATGTGGCAGCACTAAAGCAGAAACAGCAACAACAGAGGCAACAACAGACACAGCAGCAACAACCGAAACTGTAGCAGCACCAGCAAGTATTGATTTTGAGGATGGATTATTTAGTTTCGTAAGTATGGACCAGACCGCAGGAAATGCGGACGCATCAGTATTATCGGTTGAAGATTACAATGGCTCTAAAGCTCTCAAAGTTACCACACAGGGAAAAACACCTTATCTGTTAATCGCAGTAGATTCACTTTTAGGTGATAACCTTGCAAATCTGAAATCAGTTCAGATGGATATTGGAACGGAAAATCCGGACGGAACTTTTTATGCTACCTCAGGAAATTTTTATGTGTTTTCTGGTGCTGACAGCAGCACAAAATCAGCACAGGGATGGTCTGTGTATTTAGCAGATAAAGACCCGGTTACAAAAAGCTTTACCCTTGCTGATACAGAAGTTTTACAGGCAGGAAACTACATTCTTGTTTCTTTGGAAGTAGACAATGGCTTGGATAAAGGCGCAGCACAGGCTAATATGTACATCGACAATATCAGTTTCTTAGATAAAGATGGAAATGTATTAACAGCAGATACCGCAGCTGTTTATACACCACCTGTTGCAGCAAATATCTGGGAAGGTTTAACAGAAGTTTCAAATGAAACAGCAATTGACGGATTTGCAGTTAGCGCAGATGGATGGGCACAGGCTGGTGTTAATACAACTCTGAATGGTGGAACTTTCGATGCGACTACCATTACACCAGGCTCTATTGTTACAATCTATTACACCTCAGAAAGCAAAGAAGCTGAGAATATGTGGCTAGTAGGTGTATCAACTGAAGCAAATACCAATGGAACATGGTTACGTATCTGTGGAAGCCAGCAGGATGGAACAGCTGCTTACAATGCAGACCAGACTATGTGCCAGATTAGCTACGACCAGATTGTTTCTGTTTTGGGAGAAGATTTTGCTACCTCGCTGACAGGACTTCAGTGTGAATCTGACGGCAAATGGGAAGTATATAAAGTAACAGTGGGAACACCAGTAGTTCCACTTTACAATGTAGCAAATGAAACTCCAATCGAAGGCTTTGCAGCTAAAGCAGATGGATGGGCACAGGCTGGTATTGATACCACTTTAAATGGTGGAACTTTTGATGCATCCACTATTGTACCTGGTTCAGTTCTTACCATCAAATATACTTCGGAAAGCAAAGAACCTGAAAATATGTGGCTGGTAGGTGTTTCTACTGAAGAAAATCCTAATGGAACATGGCTGCGTATCTGTGGTAGTCAGCAGGATGGAACAGCAGTATATAACAGTGACCAGACAGTATGCCAGATTACCTATGACCAGATTGTAGCTGTACTTGGAGAAGATTTTGCAAGTACCCTGACAGCACTTCAGTGTGAATCTGATGGAAAATGGGAAGTATATAGTGTATCCATTGGAACTATCGTTCCAGGATACAAAGAAGCTTTAAACCAGACTGAAATCGAAGGCTTTGCAGTAAGCGCAGATGGATGGGCACAGGCTGGTGTTGATACTACTTTAAATGCTGGAACTTTTGATGCTTCAACCATTACCCCAGGATCAGTATTAACCATTAGTTACACATCTGAAAGTGTAGAACCCGAAAATATGTGGTTAGTGGGTGTATCAACGGAAGATAACCCAAATGGAACCTGGTTACGTATTTGTGGAAGCCAGCAGGATGGAACTGCAGTTTATAATGATAAATTAACAAAATGCCAGATTACTTATGATCAGATAGTTTCTGTTTTAGGAGAAGATTTTGCTAAAACTTTAACGGCTCTTCAATGTGAATCTGATGGAAAATGGGAAGTATACAGTGTGACTATAGGTACTCCTGCTGAATAACCAGTACTGGCAAAACTAAAATATGTGATATCAGGTTGGGCTTGTTAGCAGGTTCACTTGTCATAAATAATATATGTTATAAATAACATATGTTATAAATAACATAACATCATATTTGCATAAAAGAATAATAGGAGGATTATACGCAAATGAAATTTACAAAGAAATTAGTTTCACTGGGACTGGTATTTGTAATGGCAGTAGGTGCGATTGGTTGTGGAAGTACAGCAACAAAAGCCACTGATGCAGCAACAACTTCAGATTCCGGATCAGATACAGCAACTGCCAGCGGAGAAAAAAGAATTATTAAAATTGGTACCTGGTACGATCATTATTATGACAGCACAATGGATGATATTTATGATAACCCAAATGTTACAGATGAAGATCAGGCTCAGATGCAGTTGGATAATGTGAGAGCAATCGAAAAAAAATACAATGTTGAAATCCAGTTTGTTAACTTAACCTATACTGGTGTACAGGATTCTATTAATACCTCTATTCTGGCTGGAGCACCTGACTGTGATATTTATGAAGTTGATTTACAGTTTGGTATCCCCGCTGCTTTAAACGGCTATGCAACGGATATGACCACAGTACTTCCTTCAGACAGTGATCTTTTCACAGACCAGACAGTAATGAAATATATTCAGATTGGTGCGGATGAAGGTGCTTACCTGTTAAAAGCAGTAGCTGCTGAAACAACAATTGAGGCTACTTATCCTATCGCATTTAACAAACAGATGATAGATGAAGCAGGCCTGGAAGATCCCCGCGATCTTTATGCAAAAGGTGAATGGACCTGGGATAAATTCCGTGAATATATGTTAGCTCTGACAAAAGACAGTAATGGTGATGGTGTAACGGATGTTTATGGTTTCGGAAGTGATTATCAGAATTTATTTGGCGGATTATTAATGAGTAATGGTGCTACTGTAGCAGCAGGAAAAACACAGACTTTAGAAAATCCTGAAGTAGGTGAAGCTCTTGACTATATGTATAACATGTACAATGTTGATAAAGATGCATATCCCTGGTACGCAGATGATTTTGATTCAAACCGCTTATGGTATAAAGACGGCCTTGTAGCTTTCTGGGTATCAGCAGCATGGATTATGGACTCAGAAAAAGACGGAGATCTTCCTTTCGAAGTATGTTTCGTTCCATGGCCAGTTGGACCTAGTGGAAATCAGGATACAAATAAAATGAAAAACGTAACTTCCGGAAATGGCTGGATCATTCCAAGCGGTGTTGAAGACCCGGAATTAGTATACAATGTATTCTATGACTGGACTAACTGGTATAACTTCGATACAGCTGAACGTGACAGTAACTTAAGCTGGTGGCAGGATGCCGTTTTATCAGATGAAAACTTCCAGGTTATGGAATTAATGGGAAGCAAAGAAAACTTTGATTTATGGAATAACCTTGGAGTTCCATATGATCTGGAGGGTATTGTAACTGGTACTTTGACAACCTCCCAGTTCCAGGAAACTTATAAGCAGCCATTCCAGGATGCTTTGGACGCCTTCTTTAATTAACATACGGGTAAAACTGTTAAGGTAGTCTGCTAATTAAAATGAATTGATAAACAATGCAATGAATCCGCCGACCCAGTTCCTCAGGGACCTGAGCCGGCGGATAAAAAAGAACATAATGTTAAAAATTAATCAAAATATATTAAATATTAAATAATATTAATAAATATTAATAATATTTAAGCACATATTAAGAACACTTTATTGACATGAATTTAAATCTGATATATAGTTAAAGTTAACGTTAACCTAATAAATAATGTTGAAAAAATGTCAGAAAAAAGGATGTGGAAATATTTGGTTTCTCTTTTTGAAAATGATGGCTGGTTTGGCAGAGGGTTTAATCTTCTCGGGGATATTATTCTGATCAGTATCCTGTGGCTTGTGTGTTCTATCCCCATTATAACCATAGGTGCTTCTTCTACAGCTGCTTATTATGTAATGATGAAATCAGTCCGGAAGAAAACCGGATATATCACAAAAGAATATTTTAAATGTTTCAGATTAAACTTTAAAACAGCACTTTTTTTTACATTTATGATGATATTATCGACAATACTTCTGGTTGTTGATATAGTATTCCTTAGGGCGAAGAGCCAGAATTTATATGGAGTACTGCTTATAATCGTTTATTTTATACTAGTTGGACTAATTGGTTTTTTTACATATTTATTTCCTAATTTATCCCGTTTCACAATGGGAAAACTGCAATTGACCAAATTATCACTCTATATGGAATTTCGGTATTTACTTTCCACACTGGGAAGCATTGCAACACTTTTTGTGGCAGCTTTTTGTGTATATGTGTGGACGTGGACGATTTTTATTGTACCGGGAGTGGTATTTTATATATTTACCTTTTTAGTAGAACCGGTATTAAAGAAAAATATGCCTGTACCCACAGAGGGTAGCGAAGAATCAGAAAAGTGGTACTATAAATAAGGATATTTGAGGTGAACATATGTTAAAAACAGTAACAATGAAAGATATCGCCACGCGGCTCGGCGTAAGTACCGTAACCGTATCAAAAGCGTTAACAGATAAAGACGGTGTAGGCGATGAACTTAGAGGTATCGTTAAAGAAACTGCAAAGCAGATGGGATACCGCTACAACGTCACAGCTAAAGCATTAAAAGATGGAAAAAGTTATAATATCGGTGTTATTTTAGAAGGACACTACATTGATGTTCAGAATGATGTGTTCTACATGAAAATGTACCAGAATATTATTCGGATTCTCGCTAAAAGCAATTATTCCGGAATTATGGAATTGATTACTCCAGAGATGTATACCAATATGACATTGCCTAATATTGTAGTGGAAAATAAGGTGGACGGAATCATCGTTCTTGGACAAATGAAAAGTGATTATCTGAAAATAATAAGAGAATCAGAAATTCCTATTGTGTATCTGGATTTTTATGACAGGCAAATGGAGGTGGATTCTGTAATCACAGACAGTGTTTATGGTACCTATATGCTGACCAATTATATTGTTAGCAAAGGACATACCAAGATTGCCTATGTGGGAAGTATTCATGCTACTGCCAGTATTTTGGACCGCTTTCTTGGGTATTACAGATCACTTTTGGTGAATAATATACCATTTCGTGAGGAGTATATCATATCAGACAGAGGGGAAGACGGACTTTTTATTGATCTGGAATTACCGGAAGACATGCCTACGGCATTTGTCTGCAACTGTGACGAACTTGCCTATATTCTCATGGAAAGACTTAAAAAAATGGGATACCGAGTTCCAGAAGATATATCGGTAGTAGGATTTGATAATTATACCTTTGCAGGATATTCAAGCCCAAAGCTTACAACAGTTGAAGTAAATGTAGAAGCCATGGCACTGACTGCTGTAGAAACACTTATTAAAAGAATACTTGGAGAAAAGAGTACCCAGGGAAGAAAAGTTATTAGCGGAAATCTTATTATTCGGGATTCTGTTGCGGATCTGAATCATTAAATCCTACTTACAACAGAACACCAGATTATTAATAATGAAATATAATATAAAAAAGATTTGTATAATTTACGTAAAAAAATTTTGCGAATAAATTTTTGCAAATTAGAAAAAGGAGAATGTTATGAGCGAAATTAAGATGATTGCTCCTGCGGTACACAATGTTCCGTGGCAGGAAAAACCAGAAGGAATTAAAGGTGCACCAATATGGAGATATACTGAAAACCCTATTGTTGGAAGAAACCCGATAGAGGGCGTGGCTAGAATATTCAATAGTGCTGTTATGCCTTATGGGGATGAATTTATCGGAGTATTCCGTGGTGAGCAGACCAATGGTATTCCTTATATTTATATGGGAAGAAGTAAAGATGCCATTCACTGGGATATTGAAACCAGTAAAATTCCCTTTGTTGATGAAGATGGTAATTCTTTCATGCCAGTTTATGCATATGACCCAAGACTTGTAAAAGTTGAAGATACATACTATATCATCTGGTGCCAGGATTTTTATGGAGCAGCAATCGGAATGGCTAAAACCACTGATTTCAAGACCTTCACAAGAATTGAAAATCCGTTTATACCCTTCAACAGAAATGCAGTATTATTTCCTAGAAAAATAAATAATAATTTTGTGTTGTTATCCCGTCCATCTGACAGTGGACATACTCCTTTTGGAGATATATTCTTAAGCGAAAGTCCTGACCTTGTTTACTGGGGCAAGCACAGACATGTAATGGGCCGTGGAAGTGCATGGTGGGAATCCGTAAAAATAGGTGGTGGTGCAGCTCCAATTGAAACAAGCGAAGGCTGGTTATTATTCTACCATGGTGTTAGTGGAACCTGTAATGGTTTTGTATATTCCATCGGAGGAGCTATTTTGGATCTGGAAAACCCTTCCATCGTAAAATATCGTTGCGAAACTTTCCTGTTAACTCCGGAACAGTGGTATGAGGAAAGAGGTTTTGTTCCTAATGTTGTGTTTCCATGTGCTACCATTCATGATCCGGAAAGTGGAAAAATTGCAATTTATTATGGTGCTGCAGACAGTTATGTTGGCCTGGCATTTACAAAATTCGATGAAATTGTGGCTTACATCAAAGAACACAGCGCATTAACAGTTACAGATACTGAAATAGGTAAAAGATAATTAATTCTATAATAGGTGTAGAGGATGCAGTTTTTGCGTGGTTCTATGCCTATTTCTCATTACATGTTGGCTGCCACCGCATAAAAACTATATATTGTGGCACAGATTAGCGACAGACGGAGTTTTTTAAGCTACTGCGTCAGTGGGCAGATGCAGGAGGAGGACAAAATATTGAATTTTAAATTTAATGCAGAAAAAGGGATCATTAACACTGGAAATACAGATGAAATTAAGTGTATAATGAAAAAGGCCATGAATGGAGAAAAACTGGTAATCAGTTTTATCGGAGGGTCCATTACTCAGGGATGTAACTCTTTGCTTCCAACCACCTGCTATGCATATCTTATTTATGAATGGTGGAAAAAAACGTTTCCAAAGGCAGAATTTGCCTATCTAAACGGAGGAATCGGAGGAACCACTTCCCAGTTTGGCGTGGCAAGAGTTGAAGAAGATGTACTTGCAGACAGACCGGATTTTTTAATTGTGGAATTCAGTGTAAATGATGATGCCACTGACCATTTTATGGAAACTTATGAGGGTCTTATTCGACGGATTCTTCGTAGTAAAAAAGCACCGGCAGTTCTTATTTTGAATAATGTATTTTATGACGACGGAAGAAATGCCCAGGAGCAGCATGCAGCAATTGCAAAAACATATAGTATTCCCTGCTTGAGCATGAAAAATACAGTTTATCAGGAAATTCTGGAAGGAAATATTCAAAAAAGAGACATTACGGAAGATGATCTGCATCCAAACGATGCAGGGCATGCACTGATTGCAAAACTTGCAATTCATTTTCTGGAAGGTGTTCTGACAGAGATAAAGAAAGAGATTTCCCAAGACTTACCTATTGAAAATAAAACCATTAGTCAGATTCCGGATGCGGTTACACAAAACAGATATGAAAATTCCATCAGAAATCAGAACAATAATTCCAGTCCCATTCTGAATGGGTTTGCAGCTGATATGACACCACAAAATGATATTAGAGAAATATTCCGACATGGATGGACTGCTGATAAAAAAGGCTCTTCCATTACATTTAAGTTAAATGCCAGTTGCATTGCAGTTCAATACAGGAAAACCATTAGCCGTCCGGCACCTATTGCAATTGCAATTTTGGATGGTGACGAGAAGAATGCTATTATCCTGGATGCTAATTTTCAGGAGGACTGGGGTGACAGCCTCCATATTGATACCGTTCTTGAGCATGAAGAAGAAAAAATGCATACGCTGGAAATCAGAATAGAGGAAACTCATGAAGGAGATAAAGTTCCATTTTATCTGACTTCTGTAATCAGTTCTTATAAGAACTAAAATCAGACATTTGTAAGAAAAATAAAAAAGATATAAACCAGACGTAATCACAGTCTGAGGAGGATTAAATTATGTTTAGAGAAGATTTTGTGTGGGGTGTGGCCAGCAGTGCATACCAAATTGAAGGAAGAGATTCACAGGATGGATGCGGAGAAAGTATCTGGGACACCTTCACAAAAGAAGGACGTATTTACGAAAATCAAAATGCATTTACCACTTGTGATAATATACATCGATATAAGGAAGACTATGCACTTATGCGTCTTCTGGGGATTAAAGCTTATCGCTTTTCCCTGAACTGGTCCAGAATTTTGCCGGAAGGAACTGGAAAAGTAAATGAAAAGGCAATCAGCCTTTATAGGGATATGATTACAGAAATGAAAAAAAATGGAATTGAACCTTATATTACAATGTATCACTGGGATTTACCTCAGGCATTGCAGAATAAGGGTGGATGGTTAAATGAGGAAGTAATAGACTGGTTTGGAGAATATGCAAAAGTAGTTGCAGAAAATTTTTCAGATCTTTGCGAATATTTTATAACTTTAAATGAACCACAATGTTTTGTGGGTCTTGGACATTTAAGCGGTGTTCATGCCCCCGGTTTAAAAATGAGTTATAAAGAAACTTTCCAGGTTGCCCATAACGCACTTCGTGCACATGGAAGAGCTGTCATAGAGTTAAGAAAAAATGCGGTAAGAGATATTAAAATTGGATATGCACCTACCTGTGGAATAGCTTATCCTGCTACGGAAGATCCAAAAGATGTAGAAGCTGCCAGAAAAGTACTCTTTTCCATGGATAATCCAATTGAAAACTGGACATGGAATGTGGCATGGTTTTCCGATCCGGTATTCCTTGGAAAATACCCCAAAGAGGGGCTGGAAAAATATGCACAGTACCTGCCTGTAATTACAGAAGAAGACATGAAATTAATATCACAACCCGTAGACTTTATGGGACAGAACATATATAATGGTTACATGGTTCGCCATGGTGAAGATGGAAAACCGGAAGATGTAAAAAGACCGGAAGGATTTCCGAGAACAGCAGCAAACTGGCCTGTTACACCAGACTGTTTTTACTGGGGAATACGATTTTTATATGAGCGTTACCAGCTTCCAATCTATATTACCGAAAACGGAATGTCCTGCCATGATAGCGTATCGCCAGATGGACAGGTACATGATCAAAACCGAATTGATTTTTTAAATCTTTATATTTCTGCTCTCCAAAAAGCCTGTGATCATGGTGCCGACGTGCGAGGTTATTTCCTTTGGACATTTTTAGATAATTTTGAATGGGATAAGGGATATAATGAACGTTTTGGACTTGTACATGTAGATTTTACAACCCAGAAACGTATCGTAAAAGATTCGGCATACTGGTATCAGTCTGTAATGGAAAGCAATGGAAAAAACCTATTAATCAACAAACCAGAACCACCAGTTCTATTTTTGGAGCCTGTGTTCAAACAGATGCTCTGGGGTGGTGAACGGCTTAAGTCAGAATACAATTATGATATTCCTGGAACAGATACTGGAGAATGCTGGGCAGTAAGCGCTCATCCAAACGGAGATTGTCTGGTTAAAGAAGGTCAGTATAAAGGAAAGACATTATCATCCCTATGGAAAGAAAATCCTGAATTATTTGGTAATATTGGACTTGACCGGTTCCCACTTCTGATAAAAATTATAGATGCGAAGGATGATTTAAGCATTCAGGTGCATCCGGATGATGAATATGCAAATATCCACGAGAATGGTTCTCTTGGAAAAACGGAGTGCTGGTATATTCTTGATTGTCCCCAGGATGCAAGTCTTGTAATTGGTCATAACGCAAAAACCAAAGAAGAACTTTCTGATATGATTCATCAGGGAAGATGGGACGAATTAATAAGTCGCGTTCCAGTTAAAAAGGGAGATTTCATCCAGATAGATCCGGGGACAGTACATGCTATCACAGGTGGTCTCATGATTTTGGAAACCCAGGAGAACAGTGACATTACCTATCGTGTATATGATTACAACCGACTGACAAATGGAAAACCCAGAGAACTTCATATTGAAAAGAGCATTGAAGTGATCAAAGTTCCCGCCAAAGATCAGAAGGATCTGATTCAGTCGGCAACAGATCTTCCTG
>Ga0302288_1002084_pt1 | contig 12056 bp, 5 predicted proteins | sample III_Fen_N1_1_FD_194549 | JGI IMG/M metagenome (GOLD analysis project Ga0302288, IMG submission 194549) | Peat permafrost microbial communities from Stordalen Mire near Abisko, Sweden - III_Fen_N1_1 | ecosystem: Environmental > Terrestrial > Soil > Wetlands > Permafrost | place: Sweden: Abisko...
GCAGAAACTCCGGCACACAGTATAGTTAAAAATTTAAACTGTTTCATGTTTTAAATATTTTTCAATTATTATTCTGGCAAAATTACCAGCCCACATTCTGTTGCAGTTGACTCCATTTTTGCGTTTCACTATAAGGTATAGGACCATAAAACATATAATCCTTATAGGCTCTTGCTTCAACGTCTATTGAATTGTATATCAACGTTCCATCTGATGCTTGTTTTTCAATTTGCATACCTTTGGCAGTCTCGTTTAAATTCACTTTCCAACGACGCAAGTCATAAAAGCGTTTATTTTCGAAACAGAGTTCTATCCTACGTTCATTTCTGATAAGTGCACGCATTTTATCCTTGTCGCCTTTAACGCTCTCTAAGTAAGCGTCTCCATTGCTGGCACCAACACCTGCTCTTGCTCTAATAGCCTTGACAACATCGTAAGCACTATAGTTATGAGTGCCTTTACCTGTAGGTCCGTAAGCTTCATTAGCAGCTTCGGCATAAATCAGGAATATCTCTGTATAACGGATGTATGCAGTGTAGTGAAACTGCGCAGTGTTAAAATTAGGATCCGGATTACAGTCAGAACGTAATAATTTGCGTAAATAATATCCTGTGCGTGTAGATAATCCATTTTCTTTATTGAGAGCATCGTTGTTTGTACCAAAAGTTCCTGTAGTGATAACAGTATTACTAGGACCTTGTGTACCTCCATTAACAAGAACGTATTTGGTTAAACGTGGATCGCGATTCGTGTAAGGAGTTGCCAATACATAAGTTCCTAGTGGATCAGAAATTGGATAGCCATTAACCATTGGGAAAGCATCTACCAAATTTTGAGTAGGGTTTATGCGTCCTTTACCATATAAAGATGGTGGAAAATTATTTTTTTCCAAATCAAGCCCACCAGCTGATGCACTATTATCCTTGCCACTTCTCCAAATAATCTCAGCCGGATTAACGCCCGAAGCTAAATTTGAAATTTCAGTTGCGTTAGAGTACCAGGTAGCTCCTGTTGCCGATAATCCACTTACTCCATTAATTCGGTCGAGTACAACGGCAGCATAATTAGCTGCATCGTCCCAGGTCACAGTTGTACCTGCACTATATGCCGGGCTGGCTGCTAACAAAGCTGTTTGAGCTCTGATAGCCTCAACAATACGACCGGTGATACGTCCTCTCATTATATTCCCATTTACGCGGTTATAATCTCCGGCATTTGTAATTCCTAATGTTTTATATTTACTAGGAATATTTGCGTCGCTTATATCCCCGTAATCCAGTGGCAGAAGGCTTATAGCTGTAGCAGCATCATCATTTATTTGCTTCACACACTCTTGAAAAGTGTTTCTGGGTACATTAAAATTCGATGTTGGTGTCTCAGGTAACGTAACAATTGGCACACCCATTAATTTACCATCGGCAGTCCAACCACCATGTGCTCTTAATAAATGCAACATTTGTAGTGCGCGCAAACCATACGCTTCACCTTTTAAACGGTCGTTATACATGGTACGTATAAGTGGGTCTTTGGCCCAAATTACAGAGTCGGAATTTGCAAGAAAAATATTCAAATATTGAATCGCATTTTTACGAGCTTGCCATTGCGACATTGGATCGTTGTTTGAAGTCCATGAACCGGTAGCCATTTTCAAGAAACTGCTGGCACTTTCATTCGTTACCGCATCATCTGTTGCCGCATCACTGTTTGGTGATGATGAATAAGGCAAAAGAATATACGCATTAGCCAAAATACCCTGTGCATAAGTTGGTTCCTTATACATGGCATCGAGAGGTCGAATATTCTCTATAGCTGGTGTGAAAAGATCGTCACAAGCAGCCAACAGAGGTATTAAAACCAAGAGTTTTATTATGTTTTTCATAACTTTAATTCTGTTTTTGTCTTATTCGTTAAAATACTAATTTAAAACCGATATTGTAGAATCGAGTCTGCGGAGCATCTGCTGTGCTTAGTTCCAGTAATTTACGCTCTTTTGACAGGGTTAGTAAGTTTGAACCACTGATATACGTTGAGATTTCATGAACAACGAAGTTTTGCAACATCTTTTTAGGGAAATCATACGTTATCTGAACCTTAGCAAGATTAAAGCGATCCGTCTTATAGAGCCAAAAGTCTGAACTGCGGAAGTTATTATTTCCACTCTCTGTTGTCAAACGTGGATATGTAGCTGTTTCTTTTGTAGCTTCTGTCCAACGACCACGAACAACTTCAGAGTATTTGGTATCACCTGATACCCAGAAATATGAACTATTTTTCATACCTACAGCTCCAAAACTACCTGTTCCTAAAGCAAAAAACGAAAAGTTTTTATATTTGAGAGTGATGTTTACACCTGTTGTCAAAGGTGCACCATACCATCCACTTTTTCCTAAGTAGACTTCGTCATTTGCATCAATGACTCCATCACCGTTTTGATCCTTGTATTTGATGTCACCCGGTTTAACAGGATTTTTTTGATCAGGTGAAGCTGCTACATCGGCTGCATCTTTGAAGAAACCTAGGTTTTTTAATCCCCAAACGCCATCAATGGCATGACCTTTACGATAGCTATATGCATCATCATGATATTCATCTCGTTTGGTAGCCTCTGTTTTAATATAAGTTGCAGTTAGACCCAATGAGAAATCAACTTCACCAATATGCTTGTTCAAATTAATGTTGAAATCAAAACCGATTCGTTTATTATTATTGAAATTAACATATGGCAGGAACGAAGATGAAGGATAGCCTGTTGAAAAATAACTTGGAAAAGTAGTTGATGGTTGTATTATTAATCCTTCCATAGAATTGATAAAGAATGATGCATCAGCTGTAATCAAATTTTTCCATAGTGCAGTTTTTGCATTTACAGAAAACTCTTTTCTTTTAACGAATGTCAAATCCTTGTTTTCCCAACGCATGGAATTTGTTGAATGCTCAGAGGCACCATCATACCAACCCCACCATGCACCATCGGCTTGATTATAATTTGTATTGTACAAATAGTAATCTCCATATTTAGAATTGTTACTGGTAATGTCCAAATCAGTATTTAAAATACTTCCCGAAGCACTCAATGTCAAATCATTTACAACTGAAGAGTTAGCAAGGAATCCTTCTTTGTTCAACTTCCAACCCAAGGTGAGAGAAGGCGAGAATGCATTTCTATGACCCTCTGCTAACTTCGCAGAATGCACTTCGGCAGCACCAAAGTCTACAAAGTACTTATTCTCATAATTGTAACTCAACTGCAAACCAAGATTGGCATTACTTGTTCTGTGATAAACTTGAGATTGAGTTTGTTGATACCCTGCAGCCACTAATGTAGCAGAGAAATTATGTGAATCGTTGATTGAAGTTACATAATTTAATTGACCGGAAAACTCGATAGTTTGTTTATCCGAAGAACCGCTAATATTCTGAACTCCCGATTTTTTATCATTGTTAATCTTTGTTAGACTCGCAATAACATCCTTTCCATTGTAGCTAGTCCAACTAGGGCTATAGACAGCAAAGCGATTATCGTATGAAGTAGTATAAGAAGTAGCATAGTCAACAGCAAATTGAGTACTAAATGAGAGTCCTTTCAATACTCTCACCAAATCAATGTCAATTCCGGTGTCAAACTGGAACTGACGACTTGTCCACTTGCTACGACCTGCCGCATAATAATCAGCATATATATTAGTGGTATCTACTTTAGTACCTCCTAAAAAATACTTGCCATCAATGATATTAGCACTATTGTCTGTTAAAGTCAGAGAGTTAACATCATTCTTTTCAATATAACTAAGTGGAATTAATGGGCTCACACGATTGGGGCGTAGGGTAGAAGCCGCCTTCCAATAATCACCTTTTGCACTAAGCGAATTGTAAAATGTAGCATTGGCATTTACATGCGCCTTAATGTAACGGTTGATTGTTAAATCAATATTCCCTCTAACATTTAACCTGTTTGTGCTATTATTTTTGGCTTCACCAAACTTAAATACATCATCTACACCTATATATCCAATATTTGTATAGAAACGTGCACGGTCATTTCCACCCGAAATTTCTGCAGTTAAATCAGAACGGTTAGACGTTTTCTTTATATAGTCAGAAGAATAAAAATCGACATTTGGATAACGATATGGATTATTTCCCGAGCCAGAATTGTAAATGTCATTAGCACTGTATTGTGCTGATAGACCATCATTAGCACGAGCCTCGTTATATAGTGTCATATATTCAGATGAGCCTAAATACTTAGGATAACTTTTTGCCACATTCATACCTTGATTAGCACGTGCACTCACCTTGAATTCGCCCGCTTTACCTCTCTTTGTAGAAATGTAAACCACTCCCTTGGCTGCGCGACTACCGTAAAGGACAACTGCCGAAGCTCCTTTTAGAAAAGTTATTTGTTCGATTTCCGTTGGACTCACGTTGTTCGCATCGCGAGGAACACCATCAACCAGTACCAAATAATCATCCATACCCCACAAAGAGTTTCCATTCCAACCTCCCACATAGCCTTGCATATTATCCAGACTATATGTACTATAGTTCTTTTTGGTCAACTCTTCGATATTGACTACGGAAACACCTCCCAACAAATTACTTTGTGGTACCTTGCGGTAAGCCACCTGTACCATTGAGTTGTTTGCATTTTTCGTAGAATCAGTTTCATTAGCTGTAGTTGTTTGTGCTTCTACAAAATGAAATGAGGAAAAAGCAAACATCACACATATAATGAATCTTATTTGTATCTGTTTCATTGTATATTCATTTGTTATTAACATTATTACTCAATTTGAATTACCAACCTGGGTTCTGTCCGAATTCTGGATACAACGAAACATCTTTAACTTTCAAAGGGAACCAATAGTGTTTCGTTCCAAATACACGAGTTAGGATTGTTTGTTCTCTAAAGTTGGAAACTTTAGCGTTTCTAGGATCGTTGGTTTTAAAGAAATTATCATTTTCCACCCTGTCAAATTCTTGCGAAGTTTTTACATTGTATGGATATTCTGTTAATAGCAACCATCTTTGTAAGTCATTGAAACGGAACCCTTCAAATGACAATTCCACAGCTCTTTCTCTTCTTACTTCATCCATAAATTTATGATTGTCTGCCGTATATTTAGAATTTACAGCACCAGCACCTACACGGGTACGAAGTGTATTGATAGCTTGCTCGGCAGTTTTAGAAAAATTAGTGGATTTGGCACTTGCTCCTCCAAATGCAGCACAAGCTTCGGCATACATCAAGTAGATGTCTCCCAAACGCATGTATGGCAAATAAGTGTGAAGACTTCCCGACCAGTTATACATTCCATCATATTTATTACATTGATGTGGTACTAACTTTTGAATGAAGTAACCTGTTCTACTGGCACTGGCCACTGACTTCATAGCACCTCCTGAATAGAGACTGCAATAGCGCAAAAACTCTTGATCGGCAGGCATTGATGAGTTTACATATTTGAAACCATCAAACACAATGTCATGATAGAAACGTGGATCACGATTTTTAAACGGATGTGTAGGATCAAACCCTGAATCTGGATCATCCAACGGTAAACCATTAGCCATACCATATAATTTCACATAGTTAGCGGTTGGTTGGTGAATGATATTATCATGTTCTACAAGTCCATTTACTTTAGGACCCCAGGTTTTTGAAGTATTCCAGTTACTTCCGTTATAATCGGTTGATGAGCCACGGAAAATTGCTTCAGTAGAACCCGGCATTAACCAATTCTGCCCGGTAGTATAGAAAATATCACTAAAACAAGTGGTTGCAGTACTAGCTTTAACGTGGTTGTAGATATCCGAATAGTTGAATTCTGCCAAAGAATATTGTGTTTGACTGCTTTCTACCAAGTTAAGCAATTCTCCGAATGCTTCAGCAGCTTTCTTGGCATACTCTGCATCATAATCATAAGTTTTAGTTCCACCGGTTTGAGCACCATTTTTCATCAACGGACTAGCAGCCCATAGGTAGTTTTTACCTAAATAGCCTAGCGCCATAATTTTGTTGATGCGCAATTGATTTTTACCTGCCGTGTTTTTACCAACCTTAGTGTCAGTGTCCCAGTTTTTCGGCAATAAGTCAGCCGCTTTTCTAAAATCAGCACCTGCCTTGTCTGCACATTCCTGATAAGTGAGGCGCGGTAAAGTTAGTTTTCCACTTGAAGACAAAACAGCATCTACATAAGGTAATCCACCCAGATACTCCATCATCTCAAAATGCCACCAGGCTCTGAAAAAGTATAATTGTCCGGCAATAATATCTTTTTCCTCTTGAGTTGCTTCAGTTAATTTATCAAGATTCGCTAGACCGATATTAGCCTTACGAATAGCATACCAAGCATGTGGCCACAATGAGTGTTTAAATTTATCCGTTGAGGTAGGATCGCTACCATCGCGGCTCAACCAACAAATTGAGTTTTGCCACGCCCAGAAATTTCCAAGGTCAACTTGATGCGTCATTTCCCAATCACCTTCGGTATTGAAAACTTCATCATCACCCCAGTTCCACGAAGATGTCCAGTTGCACTTTTCCTTATCAGGGATGCAATTGTAAATTTCTTCTACAAAGCCTTGAAAATTTGTAAAGTTTTTGAAGGCTACTTCTTCTGATACATTCGAGTCAGCTTCCTTATCCAAATAGGCTGCACAAGAAGCAAATCCCACCAATATGAATAAAAAACCGCCCCATATAAGCGTCTTATATATATTTTTCATTTCATTCTATATTATAATGTTAATTTAAGACCTAGATTAAAACGCTTCATTGTTGGATAAGCACCCTGACCACCTGCACCTGCGAAATTAGATTCACGGTCATCAGGCATTCTTGACCATACCCAAAGGTTGTTACCATTAATGTATAATTTTAAATTTTTAAGGCCCATTTTCTTTATCCATCCTCCATCAAAAGTGTATGCTATTTCAGCATTTTTCAAACGGATATAAGAACCATCATACATGTATTGCGTACCATCGTTATAACTGGTACTTGATCCCCAACGTGGCACAGTTACATCGGCAGTCATGTCATCTTTCGACCACCATGTTCCCATATCATAAACAGTGTTTAGTTTACTGCCAAAACTTGTGAGTTGCACTACGCGGGTTACGTTGCTAACACCATAAAATTGGACAAATGCACTAAATCCTTTCCATTCAAAACCAACAGTTGCATTATAGGTGTTTTCCGGATTGGAAGAATAACCGGCAGGAACCTGATCTTTGCTATCTATTACACCATCACCATTGAAATCTATTATATAATAATCACCGGGTAATTTAGCGGCATCACTCTTGTCATGTTGTACACTTCCAAAAACTTGATCATAATTATTCACATATCCTGCATCAACAAAAGTTCTGTTCTGATCAATACTATATCCTGCTTGTTTTTGGTAAGCTGGATATAACTCTGGATCATCTTTTACGAGAATTTCGTTTTTAGAATGCGTCATATTAAAGTTACCCCATAACCGCAATCCGGTACTGAACTTTTTATTTATGCGGAGCTCTAATTCATATCCATCGGTACGAACTTTTCCTAAGTTGGCAGTTGCAGCAGTAGTTCCATAGTAAGGAGGAACTGATCTGTCATTGCCATTAACAAGAATATCTGAACGCTTATCGTGGAAAATTTCAACCGTTCCGGCAAACAATCCATTTAAAAATGAATAGTCCATACCCCAGTTAAGTTTCTTCACAGTTTCCCAATGTACGTCAGGATTTCCTACTTGTTTTTCTCTATACCAAGCATAAGGGCTTTTGCCTTGATTTAGATCCAAAGAAGATTTTCCATCATTCAAATATTCCCATTGTGTCATATATAGCCACCGCTCTTTAACATTATCATCCCCAATTTCACCATAAGATGCTCTCACTTTCAGCATATCAAGAAATTTGATTGCTTTCATGAAACTTTCTTCAGAAATCATCCAACCGATTGCCCCTGAATTGAAGAAAGCAAAACGATTTTCTTTGCTGAATTTTTCGGATCCATTATAAGCTCCATTGTATTCCAAAAAGTACTTATCAGCATAATTATAAGTAGTACGAAATGCCCAGTCTTCACGGTAGTTTGGAATCTCAGAACCCTTTGCGACTTCCTGACGACTGACAAGACCCATAGCCGTTACGGCATGTTTACCAAAATCACGTGCCCAGTTCGTCTGGAATTGATAATTCAGGTTACGTTGGGATGACCAGTTTTGAACTGTACCACCTGAAGTATTCCACAACACGCCTTGCATAAAATCGAACTTGTTATTGTTCTCAAATTCTTTTTTATAAGTAGCAATACCTGTTGCAGGATCAATCCATTTTTGCTGCGCATCATTATAAAGGTCATTTACACCTCTGTTATACTCCACAAATGAATTATCCCAAGATACAGTTCCTTTTAAACTTAAACCTTTAGTAATGAAGCTCAAATCCTGCTCCAATGCAAAATCAGTAGTGATGCGAGTAGAAGTAGTAGTCATTACACCGCCGAGTGACAAATTCGCGGCAGAGTTGGTTACATTAGAAATGCTAGGATAGAATCCCCATGAACCATCAGCATATTTAGGCAAAAATACATCCGGAGCAATGTTATAAGCCCCTGCCCATTGTTGAGCAACCGCCCAATCTGACGAATTAGTCTGACCCCATGGACTTTTTTTGATACCATTTGATCCGGCCAGATTGACTTTAAATAAAGTGGTCTTAGTTAACTGAAAATCAAGGTTACTACGCACATTGAGACGGTCATAACCGTAACCAGATTGATAGTTACGACCATTGTCGAAAACTGCAAACAAGTCACCCTCATGAACATAGTCAGCCGAAGCAAAATACTTAACGAATTTTGTTCCCCCGCTAACATTCAAATTCACATTATGAGAAGTGGTATAATCCTTAAAAAGTACATCCTGCCAATCAACGTTCGGATAACGTTCTGCTTCTTGCAAATTAGCTGGATAACGATATTTACTGATAATGCCTTGTGGTTTAATATATGCCCATGAGTCAGGACTTAATCCCAATTCATTTTCTATGGCAACGTTACGCGCCGATAATGCATCGTAAGAATCAAGTTTATTAGGTAATTTTGAAGCTGTTTTTACAGTAGTGTTAGCTGATACATCAATTCTGGCAGCACCTTCCTTACCACGCTTGGTGGTAACAAGAATTACACCATTAGCACCTTTTACACCATATACAGCTGTGGCAGACGCATCTTTCAATACAGAGACTGATTCAACCGAACTGATATCCACTGAGTTCATTGGTCGTTCAATTCCATCTACCAGTACCAATGGATCACTGTTGTTCCATGAACTGGATCCACGAATAATAATTTTAGGATCTTCCTCACCAGGTAAACCTGAACTGGCAACTGTTACTACTCCAGGTAAATTTCCGGTTAACGCTGAACCTATATCTGTAATCCCTCCAGCACGCTCTAAAACCTTTCCGGTAGTTTGTGTGATTGCACCCACTACACTTGCTTTTTTCTGCTTGCCATAACCCACAACCACAACATCACTCAGACCAACATTATTGTCTATCATCGTTACAGTTATATTGTTTTTACCGGCAACATTTATTTCTTGTGTTTTACTGCTTATGTAAGAAATTTGAATTATATTTTTGTCTGATGGTAAACTAAGCGAAAAATGACCGTTTACATCGGTTATTGTTCCACTTGTTTTGAGATTTTTGATTACAACTGTTGCTCCAATCAATGGCTCTTTATTTTCGTCTAAAACCTGCCCCTTGACTATTCGCTGATTTTGTGCCATAAGAGATGAACTCAAAAAAAGCAATGAAAGGAGCAATATACTTGTCAGCCTCAATTTTTTTGTTGTTGAAGCTAAAAACTCGATTAGTAGAATCTTGTGTATATTTTCCATTTATATTATTGATTAACTTTTAATATTGACTTATTTCAATTAAAACATAATGAAATTTTAATGTTGTATAATTAGCAATTGAAAACTATTTAATGCTAATTATTTCTACAATGATAAGTGGCTGTTTAACTATCGTCTATTTTTCTTTGCATGATGTAATTGTTTTTAAAGTTGATTAATTTAGTTAGTCTAATGTTTGTTTTGTTGCATACCGAAGTATTGTAATTCTAAATATTTGTTTATTTACTCACAGTTCTATAAAGTGGAGAATAATCTAAACAGCAATGAAATCTCATAGTTCCTGCTCAATTCAAAGTGAATTTAAAATGAGAGATATTAAGGATAACTAATTTCTGTTTCTAGAAAACAAAAATAGTTTACTTATTTGTCCTTAATTTTCGATAATGGATATTTAATTTCCAATTTACGATATACTATTTATTCGGACTCACTGATAATTTTAGATGGAATCTGGGCTATCACTCTTATAATCACAACTTATTTTTACTTTCCGAGCACAATCAATTATATGTAAATGGACATTGAGTATAAATGAAGATATGAATACAAGTGGCCTATATGTCGAATCGGGGGGATGCTCTGATTCACGAGCACCTTCGTGTAGAGTACATATATTAGAACCGCTACAGGCGAATCTTCAGCTTTGGTTTTATTGACAATAAATTTATAAAAACAATCCACGATGATTATTCTTTAACTAAGTAGTAAGTGTTTAAAAGAATCATCCCATATCTGATTTTAAACAGATATGGGATGATTAGTATTTTTACCGATAAATATTAAGCAAGTGCCTGTAAACTTGTTGGATAGTGAGTTTGCGCCGGTGTCAATAGAGTTCTGCCATATTCCAACCTACAGTCTTTAGTAGCGCAAGAGGCAGAAATACAAATAAGGTGTGATATTTTGCTATACACTACATTCACTAATTCCGATGCAGGAAATAAATGAACGATATTACTCCTTAATTTTGTTTCATATTGTTTACCCCAGGCGTTTACTCAAGTAGATGGCACTTCCAACTACGGGAAGGACAATCATAATAACATTGAAAATTCGCATTTCTAAATTTTCATTTGTATTTAAAGCAAGTACAACCATTATGGCTATAAAGATATGAAAGCAGATGTTCACTAGTATTAAATTATTTCTTTTCGATTTAGATGCCATATTCTGTGTCTCTGAATTTAATTTGTAGAGTTTGATGAATATCTGGTAGCTGGATCCGATTTGATATAAAGATAATTTTTGCCATTCCCAGATACAATCAAGCCTATTATTTTGAGTTGAGCAACTTCCAATAATTGTTGGGATGAGCTTCAATAGGATACACCAAAAATAACTCTAATATAAAAATCTGATTTTTAATATTAGAGTTATTATTTATATTTCTAGGTAATATTGTGGTAATGTCTGGAAGAAATAAAACTTGTACAACATTTATGTACAAGTTTTATCAATAATCCCATTTTTTTTTGCAGCAGCTAACGTGTCTCTACTTTTTTTTGTATGTAAAAGTTTAGAAAAATACTTCCGATTTCGGGATTAAATACATTATAAGGGCTCACAAAAAATGCGGGAGCGCTATAATCTAAAAATTTATTTATAAAACCTTGAGTAGTATGTCTCGCAAAATAGTAATTTTGACAGCACATATACAGGTTTATTGATTTCATTTCTGAAAGGCTATTTCAAAATTAAACGTGGCGCATAAGTTGTCTGTATGCGATTTTTTTATGATTAGTTGGTCTTTAATAATCTTCGGCAGCTCTTCGCTGTCGGAGTTTATTGATTTTTAATTATTTAGTGGCACAAATTCAACTTTTATAAAGAAACTAAATGGATTCTTGTTGAGTTTAATTGAAAAGTGCTGAGTCGTAACCTAACGTTTTACAACCGTTTTCGAACCATTGTATTGCACAATTTTAGGTTCGGAACTTGATTTTTCGATGAAAACCACACGAAATATCCGGTTGGTAAGCATTCCATCGAAGTTGCCCTTGCGTTCGCCAATGGTAAGCGTACCTTCTGCATCGTTGTAGTCGAAGCTGATAGTAGAAAAGGCTCCCTTTTCGTAATTGTAGTTGGTTCCTTCATCTTCGTACAAGCTAAATTTGCCATCTTTACCTTGAT
>Ga0302288_1002085_pt1 | contig 12056 bp, 7 predicted proteins | sample III_Fen_N1_1_FD_194549 | JGI IMG/M metagenome (GOLD analysis project Ga0302288, IMG submission 194549) | Peat permafrost microbial communities from Stordalen Mire near Abisko, Sweden - III_Fen_N1_1 | ecosystem: Environmental > Terrestrial > Soil > Wetlands > Permafrost | place: Sweden: Abisko...
CATCACAATCCCCACTTCCATTAGTACCACATTAACTTCTGGATACTCAGTTACTCCTAGCATTGATGACGAAACTATTGGTACCTATGCTTTTAGTTCAACCATAAAGACGCAATCCTTACCCTTCTATTACCCCATCAGCGGCGTGGTATTTTATACTAAAAATAGCGATATAATCAAGGCTGCCGGTGACACGTTGTATAAACCCAAAAATGAAGCGTTGAATGGAATATCCCCCGTTTACAGTACTGATTTGCCCATTCTACCTTACACTTTGGCTTCAATCTACACGGGTAACGGTACGCGTTTGCAAGCTGCCAACGGTACGGTGACCAGCGTGAAGACTCTGAATTCTGTGGTTGGTGGTATCTATCCGAACCCCGCTCGTGAAACGATGAATCTGAGATTGACTGAAAACGCTGGTGTAGCCACCTTTGCCATCTACAACCAATTGGGTCAGATCGTTCGCAGAGGTTCTTTCACCGGTACCGAATCCAGTGTCAGCTTGAACGGCGTCAACAGAGGCATGTACATTGTCAAAGTTGGTGTCAACGGCAAAAACTGGAATACGAAACTGATCGTAGAATAAGTTATATTCAAATACTAGAAGGGGCTGTCCATTTGGGCAGCCCCTTTTTTAATCAACATTGAACATACATGCGATTTAAAATTCGTTCGTTAGCGAGTGTCATCACGGTTTTATTCGTAGCACTTGTATTGTCTTCATTCACTCAAAAGAATGGGAAAAACTTGATCAAGATTTCAGAAATGAAAGTCAAGGCTCCATTCGTTATGCCTGCCATCAACGTGCCCGATTTCAGTCGTTGTAAAAAAATGCTGATTACAGATTTCGGAGCAGTTCTAGGTGACCAAGCTAAAACCACAGAGGCGATAGGAAAGGCCATTGAAAAGGCAAACGAGGCTGGTGGTGGAATCGTGGTGGTGCCTAAGGGTGAATGGTTGACGGGTGCGATTCATTTGAAGAGCAATGTCAATTTGCACCTGGACAAAGGAGCCACGTTGTTGTTTTCGGAAAACCCTGCCGATTATTTGCCGGCTGTCCATACTTCTTGGGAAGGTTTGGAATGCTTCAATTACTCTCCCCTCATTTATGCCTACCAATGCCAAAATGTGGCGGTGACGGGACAGGGTGAAATCAAGGCCAAGCTGGATGTTTGGAAAAACTGGTATGCGCGGCCGGCTGGGCACATGAACAGTTTGAAGCGGTTGTATTATTTGTCGGTGGACAATGTGCCTGTGGTGGAAAGGCAGATGGTGAACGATACGGCGCATCTTAGGCCACAGTTCATCCAGTTTAACCGATGTGAGAATGTATTGCTGGAGGGAATTACGATTACGAACAGCCCGTTCTGGACCATCCATCCGTATCTGTGCAAGAATGTGGTGATACGCAACGTGAAGGTTTGGGCGCATGGGCACAACAACGATGGAATTGACCCGGAAATGAGCCAGAATGTGCTGATTGAAAACTGTGTTTTCGACCAAGGTGACGATGCCATTGCTGTGAAATCGGGGCGAAACCCGGAAGGATGGCGTTCGGCAACGCCTTCGAAAAATATGGTGATACGGTATTGTTTTGTGAAGAACGGGCATCAGCTGTTGGCCATCGGAAGTGAGTTGTCTGGGGGTATTGAAAACATATCTATTCAGGACTGCAAGGTGGCGAAAGATGCGAAGATGTTCAATCTGGTGTTTATCAAGACCAACGAGCGGATGGGTGGGTATGTCAAGAATATCTTTGCCAAGAATATTGAAGCCGGAAAAATGGATATGGGCGTGTTGGGCATTGAAACGGATGTGCTGTATCAATGGCGGGATTTGGTCCCGACTATTGAGCGAAGGCTGACGCCCATCAAGGACATCTATTTGGAGAACATCAAGGCGACGAACGTGAAGTATATTGCACAGATTTTGGGGCAGTTTGAATTGCCGGTTGAAAATGTAAGTTTGAAAAATGTCAAAGCCGACACCGTTCGTGACGAAAAGAAATACATTCAGGAGCATGTTTTGAATTTTACGCATTAAGTATGAAACGACAATTGATTTTATTGCTTTGCATTTTTGGGATTGCTCAATATGCGTTTATGAAGAACGTTTTTCCGGATGGAACCCGCATGCCGAAATGGTTTCTGCAAACGACAAAAGTGGATTTGAGTCGGTTGGGCAAGGTGTATGACATCACGGCTTACGGTGCTACCAACGACAGCCTTTTGCTGCAAACAGCCCTCATTCAGAATGTTATCGATGAAGCGGCAAAGCATGGTGGAGGTGTGGTGTATATTCCAAAGGGCGTGTTCCTTACGGGTGCGCTATTTTTCAAGCCTAAGACGCATCTGTACGTTTCGGAAGGTGCTGAGCTGAAGGGTTCAGACACTATAGAAGATTATCCGTTGTTGCCTTCGAGGATGGAGGGGCAGAATTTGGATTATTATTCGGCGTTGATCAATGCGAACGGGGTAGATGGGTTCACGATTTCGGGCAAGGGGACCATCGACGGGAACGGATTGAAGTTTTGGCAATCGTTTTGGCAACGGCGGAAGGAGAACCCGAAGTGCACGAATCTGGAGGTTTCCAGGCCAAGGTTGCTGTTTGTAAGGAACTGCAACAATGTGCAGATTCAGGATGTGAGACTGCACAATTCGGGGTTTTGGACCAACCATTTCTACAAATGTAAAAATGTGAAGCTGATTGGCTTGGATATTTTTGCACCGAGGAAACCGGTGCCGGGACCGAGTACGGATGCGGTGGACCTGGATGTATGTTCGAACGTGCTGATTAAGGGTTGCTACATTTCGGTGAATGACGACGGGGTTTGCCTGAAGGGTGGCAAAGGGCCTTGGGCCGATCAGGATTCGTGCAATGGGGAGAACACCAACATCTTGGTGGAGAACTGCGAATTTGGTTTCTGCCATGCCGTATTGACTTGCGGAAGTGAATCGATTCACGACAAAAACGTTTTGCTGCGGAATTGCAAGGTCAAGGATGCCAAGCGGTTGCTCTGTTTGAAGATGCGGCCGGACACGCCACAAAAGTACGAATTCGTAACGGTTGAAAACGTGGAAGGAGAGGCAGGAAGTTTGCTGGACTTGAAACCGTGGACGCAGTTCTTCGATTTGAAGGGGCGGACAGACTTGCCGGTTTCCATCTGTGAGCACATTACGTTGCGGAACATTCGGTTGAAATGCGAGCAGTTTGTGGATGCAAAGGCTTCGGAGAAATACTTGATGAAGGGGTTTGCTTTTCAAAATGTGCAGGTGGAAACGGCGAAGGGTTCGTACGATAAAAGCATGTTTTTGGAATCGACGTTTAATAAGGTAATAATCAATCCACCAGTGAAATAAAACTATTTGGGATGTGCCAAAAAATGAACTTTTAATGTCAAATCTATTCTTTTGAACCAGCGCTTTCGATGTAGTTTTGCACATCAATCGACCTTTACACACATGAAGCACAAACTCCTGATTTCTTGCTGCCTATTATTGGCGGTGCAACTTACTGCCCAATCATCGTTCAAATTTGATTTCGGCTCTGGCGCCGTGCAAAAAGGCTACCTCAAGGTGGATGATAAAACGCTCTACTCCAAAGGTTTGGGCTATGGATTTGATTTTACGGCAGCGCCTAAAGCGGTCAAGTTCGGAAAGGATCCGCTTAAGGGCGATGCCTGTGTAAGCGATCATGGATTCTTTTTCTCCATCGATGTGCCGGAAGGCAATTATCGGGTGAAGTTGTTGCTGGGCAATGGTGAAAAACCTTCGTTGACCACGGTTCGTGGCGAGTCAAGAAGGTTGTTCTTTGAGAAACTTGCCACCCAAAAAGGGGAGTTCAAAGAAGTAGTTTTCACTACCAATGTAAGGTATGTGGAGATTGATTCCACCGAAAAAGTGCGCATCAAGGAGCGGGAAAAGAGTAAGGCCAATTGGGACCATAAGCTTACCATTGAGTTCAACGATGCGGCGCCTTCGGTTTGTGCCATGGAAGTGGAGCGCGTGGAAGATGCCGTGACGGTTTTCCTTTGCGGAAACTCGACCGTAGTGGATCAGGACAACGAGCCGTGGTGCGGTTGGGGGCAGATGCTTCCGCGCTTTTTGGACGACAAGGCTTGCGTGGCCAACTATGCCGAATCGGGCGAAGCAGCCAATACCTTTGTTTCAGCAGGAAGGTTGAAGAAATTACTCACGAAGATTAAACCGGGCGACTACGTTTTTGTCGAGTTCGGCCATAATGACCAAAAGCAAAAGGGGCCAAACGATGGACCATGGCTGTCGTACACCACCAACATGAGGCGGTATGTTACAGAAACGCGTGCTCACGGGGGCATTCCGGTGTTTGTAACGTCGATGAACCGTCGCAATTTTGACTCGGACGGCAAAGTGGTCAATACCTTGGGTGAATATCCCGATGCCGTTCGGAAATTGGCTTCAGACGAAAAGGTGGCGTTGATTGATTTGAATGCGATGAGCAAGGTCCTTTACGAAGCGTGGGGCCCGGAGGAATCGGTCAAGGCGTTTGTTCATTATCCGGCCAATACCTTTCCGAACCAACCCAAAGCGTTGGCGGACAACACACACTTTAACTCGTATGGTGGGTATGAGTTGGCTAAATGCATTTTGGAGGGTATAAAAAAGGCGTTGCCTGAATTGGCGGCGCACATACGGCCTGATTTTACGGGATTTGATCCGGCGCACCCGGATCCGGTGGCAACTTTTTCCATGCCCATGAGTCCGTTTGTTGAAGTAGAAAAACCTGATGGAAATTAATACACTATGAAATCACGCATCTTTTTTCTTTTGATTATTGCTCTTTCGCTGGGCGGAACGGTACAGGCTCAACGGTACATGGATAAATTGGACCGCAGCATCGTGGCCCAGAAAGTGACCGGTGGGGTCTATGTGAACTGGCGCATCACGGCCGATGAATGGTACAATACCTCTTACAAATTGTATCGGGACGGTAGTTTAATTTACACGGCTGGTCCATCGGATGCCTCCAATTACACGGATGCGGCCGGAACGGCTTCGTCCAAGTACACGGTGACGAGCGTGCACAACGGTGTGGAATCGGCACCGAGCAGGGTTGGAACCGTATTGACCAACAATTACATTGAGATTCCATTGCGCAACATCAAGCAACTGGGCAAGTTCGATTACTATCCGAACGATGCCACGGCTGCCGATTTGGATGGGGACGGCCAATATGAGATCATCATCAAGCGGATGAACCGCGACTGGAGCACGGGAAATACAAGTTACACGTATTTTGAAGCCTACAAGCTGGACGGTACGTTCATGTGGGCCATAGACGTGGGTCCCAACATCACCATGGACGTGGAAATCAACATCGCAGCATTCGACTTTGACGGAGACGGCAAGGCGGAAGTGTTTATGCGGACAAGTGAGGGGACGGTTTTTGGCGACGGAACCAAGATAGGTGATACGGATGGTGATGGGGTGACGAACTACCGCTATTCCATTGGAGGCGATGGCTTTATGAACGCGGGTCCCGAATTCCTTTCGCTTATTGACGGAGTGACCGGAAAGGAATTGGATCGGGTGAACTTCATCGCCCGTGGCAACACCAGCGATTGGGGCGACGACTACGGTCACCGTGCCAACAAGTTCTTTTTTGGTGCACCGTATTTGGACGGCATCCATCCGAGTTTGTTCATCGGCAGGGGCATCTACACCAAAACGGAAATGGCAACGTATGATGTTGTAAAAAAGAAGTTGGTTCCGAGATGGACTTGGTCGAGCGGCAACAGCGGCCCCTATTATGCACAGGGCAACCACAATTTTACCATTGCCGATACGGATGGGGACGGCTGCGACGAAATTGTTTGGGGCTCCATGTGCGTGGACCACAACGGAACGGGGCTATACTCCACTGGCCTGGGGCATGGCGATGCCCTGCATGTGGGCGATTTCGACCCCTATTATAAAGGTATTGAGGTGTTTGCTTGCAACGAAGCCAATCCTGGGCTGAACCTGCGCGACGGTAAAACGGGCAAAATATTAATAAGGCATGTCACCGCCAGCGACTGTGGCCGTTGTTGTGCCGGCAACATTTCCGATGCCTACAAAGGGGCTGAACTCTGGGGCGGAGGCGTCGGGTATTCGGCCACCACCAGGGAGCAAATGACCCACTTTGGAACCTCCGAAAGCTATTGCATGTATTGGGACGGCGATTTGCTGAGCGAAATGTGCTACCATCGGAACTTTTCCACCACAACTGGCGTGGGATACGGCGAAATCACCAAGTTCAACGGCTACGGAAACATTTCCACGCTGTTGGCCACGGACACATATTCCTGCAACTATACCAAAGGTACGCCTTGCTTGCAGGCCGACATCGTGGGTGACTGGCGCGAGGAAGCCATTTGGTGGCGAAAGGACAGCATGGCGTTGCGCATCTATGTGACGCCGTACCCCACCACCAACCGAATTTACTCGCTGATGCACGACCATCAGTACCGTCAGGCCATTTGCTGGCAGATGTGCGGATACAACCAGCCGCCGCATACGAGTTTTTACTTGGGCAGCGATTTCCCGACGCCGATTCCGCCGAAGGCAACGAACGGGAAATTGGTTTGGGAAGGTAGTGCCGTTGCGGGCTTGGATACTTGGAATGCCACGTCCAAAGAATGGGCGGAAGGCGACAGTGCTGTGGCGCTGCTTGCCGGAACACCGAGCATGACAAATTTCTCCAATGGCCGACAGGTCTTGTTTGACACGCATGGGCTGAACCGAACCATCAGCCTCCAAGGTACCCTTTCACCAGAATTGCTGATGGTATCCGGAACGGCAGACTATACCTTTAACGGAACCGGCATGTTGGCCGGCAATATGAAGTTGGACAAGATGGGCGAAGGCTCGCTCAGCATCACGGGCACGCACCCCTTCACCGGAACCACGACTGTTTGGGAAGGCAAGATGGTTCAAAATGGTACGCTTACCCAGTCTCCGGTGTTGGTTCGCCGCCATGCGGGCTACGGCGGTACGGGGACTTCCGGCAACGGCCTATCGACCGAATACAACGCCTCCATCTACATCGGAGGGGAAGCGAACTCCGACACGATGACGGTAAACGGCACGCTGAACTTGGCTGCCGGAGCCAAGCTGGTGTTCGACCTTTCGGACAACCCCGACATCAAAGGCAACCCTTCCACCAAGACTTCGGGCAAGAAAAACGATTTTTTGAAGCTGAACGGTATATTGAACCTGACTTCGGGTGCCATCATCAACGTGAACCAAACGGTGGATTCGCTGTTGGTGGGTTCGTACAGGCTGGCCAAAGTGGATTCAGTCGTTGGAAATTTGGCATCTGTTGTGGTGGAAGGTGCGGTTGGTGTGGCTACGGCGCTTTCGTATGACGCAACATCCAAATACCTGCTGCTCACCGTAAAAGGTGTGCGTGATGCCTCGACCATTGCTTGGACCGGCTCGACCGATGCCAACTGGAACCTGGCTTCCACCGCCAACTGGAGCAAAAACGGCTTCAAAGATATTTTCGTTTCGCAAGACAGCGTCCTCTTTTTGGACGATGCCACCAACCGTACGGTCAATTTGGTCGGAACGCTGCCGGTCAAGTACATGGAAGTGAACAACAGCCTGGATTACACGTTTGCCGGAACGGGCGACCTGAGCGGCGCAATGACCTTGGTGAAACTGGGCACGGGCAAACTGACGATAAACAACCGCAACAGCTTCACCGGCAAGACGTTGGTGCAAGGCGGAACGCTGATTTTAAAATACTTGCCTTCCACCACCGCCAACGGTGGCATCGGAACCAACTCCACGGATGCTTCACTGCTGACCTTAAAGGACAGTGCTTTCTTGCAGGTTACCACCGCCAACGAGGCCACCAGCAGGGGCTTGACGGTTGCCGGTACGGCAGGAGGTTACGTCAACGTGGGGGCCAATATTTATTGGAACGGCGTCATCGCCGGCACCAAGTTGACGAAATTGGGTTCAGCCAACCTGTATCTTGGTTCGAGCAATCCAAGTTTGACGGAAATGGTGCTCACGGCCGGCTCCATCGTTTTGAATTCGACGGCTTCCGTGAACTACGGGGCCGGACAAAAACTGACGCTGCGCGGCGGAACCTTGTCCACCATGAACAGCACCGGCGCCTACTTGACCAGCAATACGGCTTTTGACGTGCCCGGCTCGTGCACGGCCAGCATAACGGCTGGTGCGCGCTGCGAGTACAACGGCAAGCTGACGGGGAGCGGCACGCTCAACTGGGCTTGCGACTACATCCGCGCTTACCAGAATGCCGATTGGAGCGGTTTCAACGGGAAACTCAACATTACGGCCAATTCGGCCAACTCCACCTACGAGGACCACTTTATTTGGAACAATACGGCAGGGATGCCGAGCGCGACCGTCAGCATTGGCAGCGGGGTCCATTTCTGTTATAAAAACGGAACCAGCGACAACGGTACGACCTTGATCAAATTGGGTCTTCTCACCGGTGTTTCCGGGGCTGAATTCTATAATGCAGGCCTGCAGGTAGGCTCGACCAACCTGAGCGGCTCGTACGACGGCATCATCACCGGTGCCACCTACATTTCCAAATTGGGGACGGGCATGTGGACCCTCTCGGGTGCGAACACGTATACGGGAACCACCACGGTTAGTGATGGCACGATGGTGGTGAGCGGCACGAAAAGCGGCGCGGGTGCTGTGACGGTGGAAGCCGGCGCCATGCTCAACGTGACGGGTACGCTTGCCGGGAATGTGACCTTGAATGCGGCTTCGGGCACCAAAGCCGGAGGTAGGCTCGTAGGCACTGGAAAACTCTCCAATTCGTTGACGGTGAATGCCGGTGCGGCGATTTCGCCTGCCGACAGTGCATCCATCGGTACGTTGACCATCGGTGGCAGCTTGTTGATGACCGGCGGAACGTATGTGGCCCAGGTCGCAGGTGGTGTCGAAGCCACTTCCGACAAGCTGGCGGTGACGGGTTCCTTGACCCTTGCAGGCGTCCTGAAAGTGACGAGGCTGTATGCCACGCCTTTGTACGCGGGTCATGTGGTGCAGTTGTTCTCGGCCGCATCCATCTCAGGGACCTTCACTTCCGTCCAACTTCCCGCGCTTTCAGCCGGATTGGAATGGAACACGTCGGAACTCTATACGACAGGTAAAATTTCCGTTCAGCTTTCGTCCGGAATATTGAACCCTCAAACCAAAATAGGATTGCTGCAGAATCCGACGGATGGCATCTTCAAGGTCTCAATGGGAAATGTTGCCGAAAAACTGACGGTGACGGTTTCCGATTTGCAGGGTCGCGTGGTGCACACTTCGGTGGAATCGGTCGCTTCCGGCCTGATGCAGGTGAATCTGACGCACTTGCCGGATGGGGTGTACATGATGCGTTTGGAAGCCGAAGATGCAAGTTCACAGATTTTGAAAATTGTGAAAAAGGCCTATCTTTGATTGCATGAAATGTAAGGCATTCCTATTGATCTTGTTGGTAGTGGCTTCCACGGCTGTACAAGCGGCCACACCTGCTACGACGGTGCTTCGGAAGGGGGCTGACAAGACGATGGTCTTGGCACAGTCGGGCACCGATTTCGGCTTTTTCATGCCTGAAACCGGGGGTTATCTTAAAGCGGGTTTGATTCTCGGTGAAAAGTCCCTGTGGCTGAACAGTGCTAAAAGCCTTCAAAGCAAGGTGATGAACCGTGGCTGGGAAATCTTGGTGAGCGATCCCATTTTGGGAACGGGTGAACTTCAGGTTCGGGTTCAGCCATTGACAGACTGCAACGGACTTGTTTTGCAGGTGACTGGTAAGAATTTGCCAGAGGGCTTGCGGTTTGTTTGGGCGTATGGCGGGGGAGCCTGCGATACGCTGGCTTTGAGCAAGACGCAGTTTCTGCTACCGGAGCAGTGTCGGGACAACGTGTTCAGCCGAGAAATCAATGCGTTTACGATGTACTACGGCAGCACGGCCAAGCTCAAGGTCATGATGGGTGTCTCACCGCTCGAGACGGAATTGAGGTTGGCGGATGCGAGGCAAATGAGTTCGCCGCTGGTTTATTGGAACTCCGGGAAAAAGACGGATGCGCCGGCATTGGCGGGCAGCAACGGGCTGGCGAGCGGGGAAACGTACTATTATTGCATTTACCGTCAGAATCAATTGGCGGATTACAACTACTATTTATTGCCTGCGTTGTTTGCCAAGGAAGCGGCGCTCAAAACCTCCACCACGAATGAAAAAGCGAAGCCTCATTCTGATTTCGGCCCTGATTTTCATCAGCAGTGAAGTCTTTGCGGGCTTCAACGTCCGTGATTTCGGTGCCAAGGGCGACGGAAAGACCATCGACTCGCCGGCCATCAACCAAGCCATCGATGCGGCTGAGGCTGTTGGCGGTGGCACGGTGGTGTTCCCGGCTGGGAAGTATCGGAGCTATTCAATTCATTTAAAGGATAATATTGAGTTGCATCTGGAAAACGGAGCGGTACTGGAAGCGGCGCAACCCACCGACAAGGACGGTTTTGACGCGCCTGAAACCAGCGAGTTCACCAAGTTCCAAGATTTCGGGCACAGCCATTTCCAGAATTCCCTGATTTGGGGCATCGGTTTGAAGAACATCCGCATCACGGGTTTCGGAACAATTTCGGGCTATGGACTCACGCGGGAAGAAAGCCGCATCATCGGGGTGGGCAACAAGACCATCGCTTTGCGCGAATGTGTCAACGTGGACATCAAGGACGTGACTTTGGTGCATTGCGGGCATTTTGCCCTGCTGGCAACAGGTGTGGAGAACATGACGCTGAGCAACATCAAGGTGGACACGAATAGAGACGGCTTCGACATTGACTGCTGCCGGAACGTGCGGGTGTCGGACTGCTCGGTGAACGCGCCTTGGGACGACGCCATCGTGTTGAAGGCAAGTTATGCGCTTGGACGGTTTAAGGATACGGAAAAGGTGACCATCACCAATTGCTTCGTGAGCGGATACGACCAAGGCTCGATGCTGGATGGGACGTTTCAAACGGACGAGCCGCAGGCGCCGGATCAGGCGTACAACACCGGCCGCATCAAGTTCGGTACTGAATCGAGCGGTGGGTTCAAGAACATCACCATCTCCAACTGCGTGTTCGAAAACTGCCGTGGATTGGCACTGGAAACGGTGGACGGCGGGGTGATGGAAGACATCAGCATTACCAACATCACGATGCGGGACATTGTGAATTCACCGATATTTTTAAGGCTGGGCGCTCGTCAGCGAAGCCCCCTTGGAACGCCAGTCGGGGCGATGCGTCGCATTGACATCAGTCACGTGACCTGCTACGATGCCGATTCGCGCTTTGGCTGCGTCATCAGCGGCATACCGGGCAGCAGCATCGAGGATGTGACCATGAGCGACATCCGGATAGTCTACAAGGGTGGTTTCAGCAATGAAACAGCCAACATTGTTCCGCCAGAGAACCTCAAACAGTATCCGGAACCGTCCATGTTCGGGCTCATTCCTTCTTCCGGATTTTTCCTGAGGCATGTCAAAAACATCGTGATGAGGGATGTGCAGGTAAGTTTTCTGAAACCGGATTTTCGCCCGACCTTCTATTTGGAGGATGTCCAAGGCGCCGAGTTCCTGCGCGTTGAAGCACCGCTCCAAAACGGAGTGGAACGTTTCATCCAGAAAAATGTGAGCGGGTTGAAAGATCTGCCGTAGTTACAGCTTTTCCTTCTTAAGCAAATTTTCCACTTCCTTGTCTTTGCCGTTCACCGTGTTCCGGATTTTGGTTCCGAGAATGTAGGTGATGGGCAGGATGGAGATGCTGTTGGACAGTATCAAGGGGAAATCTTTGAGCAGGATGCCGTACAACAACCATAAACTGGTGGCCACCCAAACCATGATGTACATCCAAAGCGACAGGCTGTGGGTGTCTTTGCTGCGAATGGTCTTGAAGGCCTGAGGCAACTGGTTGATGGTGGAGACGACGGCGGCTAGCACGCCGATGATGGAGATCAAATTCATTGGACACCTCCTTCTTTCCAAACGAGCACGTCGGTGGGCGACATCGGGTTCT
>Ga0302288_1002088_pt1 | contig 12054 bp, 10 predicted proteins | sample III_Fen_N1_1_FD_194549 | JGI IMG/M metagenome (GOLD analysis project Ga0302288, IMG submission 194549) | Peat permafrost microbial communities from Stordalen Mire near Abisko, Sweden - III_Fen_N1_1 | ecosystem: Environmental > Terrestrial > Soil > Wetlands > Permafrost | place: Sweden: Abisko...
TTTTAGGTTTAACAGCTCCGGCAAGATTTGGGACAAAAGTCCATGAAAGAAAAGCTGCAATTATGCCTATAGGAACGTTAATAAAAAATATCCAATGCCAGGACCAGTTATTTATAATATATCCACCCATAACTGGGCCTAAGGCAGGACCAAACATAAGTCCTATTCCAAAGACCGCAGTTGCTGTGGCTAATTCTTTAGGGGGGAATGCGTCGGCAATGATACTTTGGGCTGTTGATAATAATCCGCCTCCACCCAGGCCTTGAATAAACCTCCATAAAACAAGTGTCCATAAACTGGTGGACAACCCGCACATTAAAGATGAAAAAGTGAAGAGAATAACAGATGCTGTAAAGTAAACCTTTCTCCCGAAAAGACTGGAAAGCATTGCCGATAATGGAACTGTAATAACGTTGCCAATACCATATGCAGAAACTACCCAGGCAATTTCCAGCGAAGTTGCTCCTAAACTTCCCATCATGTCAGGTCGTGCCACTCCGACTACTGTGCTATCAATTAGTTCAAGCAAAGCACAGATTAAGGCTGTACCAATAAGTATCCATTTAGCAGAACCTGTTAGATATTGTGCCGGTTTTTGAAGAGTTGCTTCCATGTTTTATTCGGTATAAATTTTTACAAAAACACTCATGCCCGGAAATAATAAATGGTCTTTATCTGCAAACTGCTTGTTGACTGAAATCCTGACCGGAATTCGTTGTGTGATTTTTATAAAATTACCTGTTGAATTATCCGGTGGCAACAAAGAGTATTTTGCTCCCGTAGCACCGGAGAATGATTCTATTTTTCCGGTTAAGTCAAGATTGGGATAAGCATCTACTTTTATTTTTACAGACTGTCCTATTTTAATCGTTTCTAATTGAGTTTCTTTCAAATTTGCTGATACCCAAATATTTTCATTATCTACTAGTGCACATAAATTTTGTCCGGCTGAAATGTACTGGCCTTCCTCTACGGCTCTTTTAGAAACGATGCCATTACAGGGAGCCCGAACAATGGCATAATTTAATTGTTGCTGCGCCAGTATCAAATCCGCTTCACATTGTTCGATGCCTGCCTGCGCCAGATGAATCTGGTTCTCATCCGATTTTGCCAACGATTTTAATCCCATTGTAGTTGAAAAAGAAGATCTGCGGATGTTGATGGATTTTGTATAATCGGCTTTAGCAATAGAAAGATTTGTTTTTGCCGTTTCATATTGTTCCAGAGTAGCAGCTTTTATTTTGAGTAAAGAGCTTATTCGATCAAATGTGATTTGAGCATTTTCAAGGTTGGCTTTTGCAGAAAGAATACCCTGCTCATAGGAGTTGGCAGTCAGGTCACCGGCCCTTGCACTTTCGTTACTTGAAAATGCTTTATTTTGTGCAGAAGATAATTTGGCTTTCGCAATATCCAATGCAGCTTCGGCCTCTTTGAATTTCGCTTTTATTTCGAGAGTATCAAAAACAAAAAGTATCTGGCCTTTTTTTACTTCCTGATTATCTGTGAAATTGATAGACTTAATGTACGCTGTCACTACCGATCGGATTGGTACAATATTACAATCTAATTGGGCATTATCTGTAGTTTCATAAGTCTTCCCCTTTATCCAATAAACAATCCCAATTCCGAGTATTACAATTAATGCTGAACAGGCAATTATCATTTTGCCTGGTTTTTTCTTTTTTGTTTCTTCCTGTTCCATATTCTTTAATATTATATTTTAGAAAATAACTAAATGCAGGCGCAAAGTTACGTTCCAAGATATTTGTTGGAAAAGGAAAAGGTGCCGAACAGGACAGAATGAGGGGTGAAAATCAGAAAGGGAAATTAGTTTGCCGAAAGCCAGTTTAAAAAAGCAGGAACTTTTACCTTGTTTATTTTAATAGTTTCTTTGAGAGGAATGGTAAGTGTTACCGATAACGACCTGGCAAAATATTGTGAAGCTTCTTTTACTGCTTTTCGTTGAAGCAAGTATTGTCTGTTTGCCCTGAAAAAAAGGTGACCTACAATGTTTTCAAGCTCATCAAGAGGCATGTTGATTGTATATTTTTCTTGATTGAATGTAATTAAGTGAGTCATTTCATCCACAATAAAGAAAAGGGCTATGTCAATTATTTTAACAGGCAGTATTTTATCTTTATAATAGACCAGCAGAGAACCTTTTTTCCGTGTTTCCCTGTTTTCGAAAAGCTCAAACAAATCTTCCAATTGATTTCTTTTAGCAGAAAATTGTTTCTCCAGTTTATTATACTTCATTAGAGCGCTGTTGACAGACTCCTGGTCGAATGGTTTTAGAATATAATCAATGCCATTTGTTTTAAAAGCCGTTAAAGCATATTCGTCGTAAGCAGTGCAAAAAACGATGGGTGAAGTAATCTCCATACTTTTGAAAATATCGAAGCACAATCCATCTCCTAACTGGATATCACTAAAAATAAGATCGGGATATTCATTATGTTTAAACCAGGCAACGGCATCTTCTACAGAATATAGTAATGCAACTATATTTATATCAGGATTGATTTTTTGTATAGTTTTAACCAGATCATTGGCTGTGAGTTGTTCATCCTCTATGATTGCTATTCTCATTATCTAAAATTTTTATGCTTACCATAAAGCAGTTGTTATCGGTTTTAATAATGACTTCGTCGCCTGAAAGAATCCTGTATCGTTCAGCCAGGTTTATCAACCCGACACCAATTGAATCTTCCGAAGTATTCTTAATTTTGATATTATTTGATACGGTAACACGCCCATCCCTACATTCAATGTTTATGTGCAGGGGATGATTGACTGTAAGGACATTGTGTTTGATAGCATTCTCAATTAATTGCTGGATTGAAAAAACAGGTACTAATCCCGAAAGTATATTTTCAGGAATCAGGATGGAAAACAGCAGTGCATCACCAAACCTTACTTTCTGTAATTCAAGATAATCCTTGCAAAACTTCAGTTCCTCCCTAAGTGTAAGCGTGTTTTTATTATTAAACGAAACGGAAGTCCTGAGAAAATCAGACAGGCGTTTGAGATAACTTTCAGCATCCGGATTATCATTAATCAATGTTTTCAGTGTGGTTAATGTATTGAATAAAAAATGAGGGTTAACCTGTTGCTTGAGTTGTTGATAAAGGACTTCTAAATTTTCTGCTTTCAGTGTTGCATTCTCCAGTTCCAGCTTCTGTTTTGCAAATATATTTTTTGGATAGTTGAGAATAACGTAAATTAAGGTGCTCGAAAAGATTAAAATGAGTATGAATAAAATAATGAAAATCCACAAAGTAGACATCGATGCGGATTCATGTCTGAAAATGATCGTTTTAAGATTTATTTTATCTGAAATAATACTTCCTAACAGCTTCGTTGCGTAAAGGCCTGCAAATAAGGGAATAGAAGAGAATAATAGGCTTAATAACAGTTGCTTTCTAATTTTACGATTCGGATTGCCTTTTAAATGAGACATTAAATAAATATTTATAATACTAATTATAAATACAGTACAAGATATTATCAATGCAAAAATCAGATTGGCAAACAACAACCGTTTTGAGTCGATTTGAAGAAAATAATGTTGAGTAAGTATTTCTACTGTCAGAGCAAGACAACCGGCCGCCAACGAAATAAATACAGCTAACACTAAAATAGCCCTGGAATCTCTGCTGTTGTTCATTTAGATGTTATTGATAAATATCTTGCACAAAGATATGATTTTATTTTCGGGTCAGAAAGTTTGGCAGATTGGTGGGATAGTTGAATGTATTCCTTTATTTTATGACTACTTCTACTTTACTAAAATAAAAACCAACAAAAACGTTTAACCACAATAGTCACAATAGAACACAAAATAAAATAAATAAAGAACACAATAGATAAATACCTAACGGTATTTTAAGAATCTAATCCATACAAAATTAGTAAATTTAGTCTTTCTATTGTGACCTATTGTGTTCCCGATAGCTATCGGGATGGTTAATTTTTTAATCTGGTAAAGTAGAACTACAATAGACTCTTTTCTAAATTATTGATTACATTTCAATAAACTATTTCGTTGAGGTTTTAATAATGCTCAATTTTACAAACAAAGCACTAAGCACAAAGTTATTTTCTCTTAATAGCCAATAATCATAATTTTTAATATGTAAGTAGTAATAACCTGTTTTTTTTGATCTGTTTTTTTTTGTTGAAAAATTTAATGAGAATTGATTCAAGAGAACTTCTTCACTCTCAATTGTTCAGTTTATTACTAAATACCTCCGGAATAGGTGTCCCGATACAACCGCTCGGCATTTGAATGTGTAGGATTGCAGCCAGGGTAGGGGCAATATCAGTCATATAGGTGGTTCGGTTGGTAGTGCCATGGTTTATTTTCCAACCCATAAATATCAGGGGTATATGCGTGTCATAAGGGTTCCAGACACTGTGAGTTGTACCTTTCTTTTGATAGGAAGGTAGCCAACCCGGCATATTTATCATTAATACGCTTCCGCTCCGTTGCCGGTTATATCCGTTTATCATCATTTCTTTGAGTGGCGAAGGAACAGAAGCCTCCGATATTTTGTCCTGATCAATGGCAAACTGGATACCTTCCTGGTGTTGCAGGAAATTGACGGCAGACGCTTTAATTTTATCCAAATCCAGTTTCAGGCTATCAATTCTGTCATTGTTGAACGTAACCTGAAAATTTTCAATGCCTGTGACCAGTTGATTAGTTACAAATTCTTTATCCAGTGTGTTTTCGAGATTCGTTTTCAGGTCTTTACTAAGAAACCCTGTGGGCATTTTATTGGCGTTCATAAAGCCTTCGGCATGGGCAGCTCCATGATCGGCTGTCAGGAATACCAGGTAGTTTCCCTTCCCGACTTTTTGATCGAGATAGGTAAAGAAGGTTGCCAGGTCTTTATCCAACCGTAGGTACACATCTTCTATTTCAATAGCATTTGGTCCAACAAGATGTCCCGAATAATCGGTTGAAGCACAATTAATAGTAAGGAAATCAGTTGTTTTTTCCTGCCCCAGTTTATACCCATCCACAGTAGCCTTAGCAAATTGTAAAGTAAGGGTGTTCCCAAAAGGCATTTGGCGCAATGACCCATGATCCAGAGAATATGCTTTTTGAACATCGTAAGGAAAAACAGGATCAATCGCTCCTTTCAGCTTCCCTTCCCATTCTACATTATCGGCGGTGCTCTCTGTATATTGATCAATGGGTAATAAGGTATTCCAACCATTCTCAAGCAGTTTTTCAATTGGTTTTGAGTTGTTAAAATCATCTACCCATTCAGGAAGAGCCGATAGGTAATACGAACTGGTCACAAATTTACCTGAAGCATCATCCATCCAGAATGCCGCTGTCGGATTATGTCCGGCAGGTAAAATAGCTGCCCTGTCCTTAAGTGAAATCCCTACTACTTTCGACTGAAAATTGGTTGCCAGGCGCAATTCATCGGTAATTGTTGTTACCAGCAGGTTGTGTGGTGACATTTTATTTCCTTTACTGTCGCTACCAACTGATATTACTGTTGAATCATCGGTACAATAGGTCGGTTTACCTGTCCCTGAATCGTACCAATCATTACCGGCAATACCATGAATGGCTGGTACAGAGCCTGTAAATATAGTGGAGTGACCAATAGCAGTGACCGATGGAATATAATTTATCATAGTATTTTCGCATGAAAAGCCCTGGCTTAAAAGACGTTTAAATCCTCCGTTTTCGTACTTATTGTAATAGCGGTAGAGAAAATCCCAACGCATTTGGTCAACAACAATTCCAACTACCAGTTTCGGCCTATCCAACCGGTTAGACAGTGATGTTTTTACTTGTGCCTGCAGCGCAGCACATGTTATTAACAATACAATATTGAGTATAATTATTTTTTTCATTTTAAACCTAATTACCGATATTTATAATTTGACTACGAAAGTAGGGCAAAATTCAGAAAGCAGAAAGAATTCATTGATATTTTATTTCAATAAACTATCCCTGTCTAACTCATTAAAATGGTAAATCACCATAACAACGCTATAAACAATAGATTACAACAGAAAAATTGGAATCACCTGTAAACAACGATTTATGACGAAAATGTTACATTTGATTCCGGATCATTTGCTTTTGTGTAGCTATTATTGAGTGGATAGCTTGAACTGCTATATTACGAATTATGGATTTGTTGTTTATGAAGTGATTGTCGCGGAGATTCACGTTGAAAGGGTGATTGAAAGCTGAATAAAAACGCTTTAAGGTACTGCGTACGTTTTAAAGTTTATGTTTTCAATTCAGTAAAATTGTCGGTATTCGAATTAAGTAGGTAACAAAGGGTATATTTTATGAAAAATGACGGAATGACTTTAAGCCACTCCGTCAATAAGCTGATTTTAATTTATTGATTTATCTGTTTGATTGTATTTTCCGTACTGCATCCACCAGTTTGTCGATCTCATCTGTTGTATTATAAAATGAGAACGAAGGTCTGACAGTTGCTTCTACTCCCAACCGACGCAAAGCAGGTTGTGCGCAATGGTGACCGGCACGCAGGGCAATTCCTGCTTCTTTATCGAGTAACAGGCCTACTTCAGGCGTTGGAACATTTTTCAGAACAAATGAAACGACACTTACGCGTTCACGTGGATTACCTATCAGACGCAGACCATTAATCTGAGACAAATGTTCACGGGCATATTCTGTTAGGAAATGTTCATATTTCGAAATATTGACCAACCCTATATGACTCACATAATCGAGTGCTGCTCCCAGTCCCACGGCATCAGCGACGTTGGGGGTACCGGCTTCAAAACGTGCAGGTGGTTCGTTGAAAATAGTTTCTTCGAAAGTTACATCCTTAATCATATTGCCACCACCTTGCCATGGAGGCAAAATATCCAGCACTTCTTTTTTGCCGTAAACAACTCCGATTCCATCAGGTGCATAAATTTTATGACCTGAGAAAACGAAGAAATCGCATCCAAGTGCCTGTACATCTACCGGTGTATGGGCTATGGATTGTGCCCCATCAATAAGGACTCGCGCTCCATAGCGTTTAGCCATGTCAATCATGGTTTTCACCGGAAGTATCGTTCCAAAGGTATTATTTACCTGTCCAATGGATACAATTTTTGTACGGGGTGAAAGCAAGCGTTCGTATTCTTCGAGAATGATTTCTCCGTTATCGTTGATAGGGATAACCAGCAATTTTGCTTTTTTCTCTTTGGCCAGTTGCTGCCAGGGTACAATGTTGGCATGGTGATCGAGTGTCGAAATAATGATTTCATCGCCTTCCTGAATGTATTTACGCCCGTAAGTCTGGGTTACCAGATTGATCCCTTCGGTCGTTCCACGAACAAAAATGATTTCGTCGCTGCTGGAAGCATTAATAAAATCTTTCACCTTCCCGCGTGCACCTTCGTACGCATCGGTCGAACGAGAGGCCAGCGTATGTGCTGCACGGTGAATGTTTGAATTATCCTGTTGATAAAAACGGCTTAACGTATTAATGACATGTATCGGTTTCTGTGTAGTAGCAGCATTATCAAACCAAATCAGATCTTTCCCGTTTACCTTTTGATGTAAAATGGGGAAATCCTTCCGAATGGTTTGTACGTCAAACGCGTCACGATTGCTATAACTGAATTCCTGATCCCGAAGAAAAGAATAGTCGGAATATGAACTATCTGCAAACTGATTTTGAGCAGCAGTTGATAAATCCGGTTTAGCACCTTGCTTTTCAATGTCCGGGAAATATAAATTCCCGAGCTCATTGGTAAAAGGTAATCCGGCAACAAAATCAGGAAAAATCAACCCACCGGAATTAATACCCGGAGGATTTTGCAACTGACTGAACGAAGCAAACACGCTTTCCAGATTAATATCGTCAGGAACTACCTGTGATACAACCTGACGAACTTCTTCCGGGCAAAACTTACCCGCAATTTCCCTCAGACGACCGATATCAGCCCATTCGCCCACAATGTTTGTATTTTCGGCAAAACCATTCAGGTTTTCCAAACTGGAAAATGATGAAAACGGTTCTTGATTATCTATTGACATAAATAATAGTGTTTAGTGATGATCGAAAAGTGATAAAAAAGGAATTATTAATTATTAATTAACAATATGCTGAAATATAAGTTTTCTAGTTTAATAAATAGATTATTTAATAACTATAATTACTTAACTCTGTTATGAATTCTATGACAGCGATAAAAGATAAACTTTAATCGTTAATTCACTAATCGTTTATCACTATTTCTCCGTTTTCCGGTTTTGATAATCGTGATAATAACCTACCTCCACATTTTCCAATACGGCAATGGCATCATCTGTAAGCGAAGCCAGTGAAAAATATTTTGTCAACAGATACGCTGCAACACCGAATTTATCCAATCCCATTAAACGTGCCGAAAGACTTGGGGCAATTTCGCCCGGAATGCCTGTTTGGTGTAACCCCACAACACCTTGTTCGGCTTCACCGGTACGCACCAGAATAATACTGGTTGTGCCTACACCCCGATTGGTAAGGTACTGACCCTGAATCTCCACTTTATCACTCGGAATAATTGGTACTCCGCGCCAGGTAATGACAGGAACTCCAAACACATTGGTAGTTACAGGTGGCACACCCCGCCAGGTACATTCGCGTTCGAAAGCAGCAATGGCCCGTGGATGAGCCAGAAAGAAAGAAGGCGATTTCCATACCAGTGAAAGCAATTCGTCCAGATCGTCGGGTGTAGGTGAACCATAACGGGTACTGAGCCTGTAGCTTGGTTCAACACTTGCCAACAGTCCAAAATGTATGTTATTAACCAGTTCCCATTCCTGACGTTCCTTGATACTTTCGATGCTCAGGCGCATTTGTTGTTCCAACTGATTGTACGGGTTATTGTACAAATCGGACACACGGGTGTGAACACGAACCACTGTTTGCAAGGTATTCAGGGAATATTCACGTGGAGATTCTTCGTAATCAATATATGTTTCCGGGATGATATTATCTTCTTCGTGACCTGAAACCAGATCGATATGCTTTTCGCCATGAGTATTTACAGTGGCTTTAAGTCGTAAATGCGAATCTACTGCCTTTTGGAATTGTTCGCGGAAGTTAGGCACTTCTTTGATAATGCTTTCGAGTTCAGCACTGTTTAATGTGAAAAACACACCCGGTGTAATGGTGCGAACGGTTACAGACGATGGCTTATCCGAAATAATATCGGCTTCACCAAAATATTCACCTTCTGATAATAAGGCAATACGCAGGTTTTCACCATGTGTTCCTTTGCTGAGAATTTCTACCTGACCTTTAGCCACAATGAAGAATTTCTGACGGTCCTGTCCCTCTTTAATCAGATTGCCACCAAGATCAACCTGCTCCACCTGAAATTTCTTAGCTAAACGATTTACGATGTCTTCGTCTATGTGTGAAAACAAAGGAATACGACGGAATGACTCCACGCGGAATGCCGGTACGCCATCGAAAAATTCTACTTCAATGCGTTCAGCACTTTTGAGTTCTACTTTGGTACTATTCACACGGAAAGTCCCTGAATCAACCTGAGTCCATGGGAGCAACTTAAGCAACAAACGAGGAGTAATCGACCCCATTTGAGGAGCTGTCTTGGTGGTTGTTGCTAATTGTCTGGCGGTAGCAGTGGTTATACTGCGCTGTAAATCATTTTTGGCCATAATGTTTTTGTTTTAATTGTTTTTGGTAATTTAACTGAGGAGTTATTTACTTCGTGTTATTTGTTCACATGTTTCTGAGTATGATTATTTTACGATATTAAAACCGTTTAATATTCTCACTCATATGAAAGTAAAACGTATATTTATCTGTTACATATCTCCAAAATAGCCAGTGAAAATTATAGAACGAACTAAATCTATAATCCGGGATGATTCATGTAACGAAATTAATGGCTTGTCATGAAATGTAATGGAATGTATTTGTATTCCTACTAATTGTCACTAATTAAAAGTGGATTGTTTTTTGAATTTAAGTTTATATTGCAGTTTACATGTTACGGATATTGATAATTTGTAGTTTAAATTATCTCAATCGGTATTTCAGAACTTATTCCGTTTTGTATTTTGAATGCTTTTAAAATCGGTTTCTCTGCTGCCAATGAAACAATAAAGTATAGGATGTCAGGATCAAAAGCCAGGCGAATGTCTTCTTCCGAAGGTCGGGATGGAGATTCGGGATGACTGTGAAAGTTGGCAATAATCTGTAACCCATCGGCACGCGATGCACGTAAAACCTGAAATTGTTCAGCCGGATCAAACGAAAAATGTTCGGGGCTGTGGTCGGTGTTCGTCAATGCAAATCGTTTCATCACTTCAGATTCTTTTCCGGCCAATAATCCACAGGTTTCATTCGGCAATTCGGCATAAGCCTGCTCAATGATGCCATCAATAATATGTTGAGGTACTTTTATCATTTTTGGATTACTACTAAATGAGTTCCTTTCACTTCGGCTTCACTTATCGAAAGTACTTTAAAACCTTGTTCTGTTGAACTTCGTGGAACATTTTCGAGGGGTTCACCTTCGGTGAGTAAGACTTCAAGCGTATCGCCTTGCTTCAGTTTTGCCAACTCAATTTTTGTTTTCACAAAAGTCATTGGACAATGTTCTTTTGTTATATCTAATTTATAATTTGCCATTTTTAAGTATGATTTATGAATTATATGAAGAGCGTTTGACCTCCGTCAGCCAGCTTTAGAAAAGTAGCCACACCAAGAATATCTTTCACTTCGGGAATTAAATCGGATTTTTGAATTCCAAGTATATGCATTGCCATTTCGCAGGCATAAAAATTGATTCCCAGTACTTTGGCTGCTTCAACCAATTCTTCGAGAGTTGCCACATTGTTTTTACGCATTAAGTAACGAAAAATATTCGGACTGATACCGCCAAAGTTCAACCTGCTTACAGGAGCACTTTTCAATCCACCCATAAATATACCGAACACTTTTGGTAAAAATCCTTTACCAACTGCACTGCGACCTTGTTTAATCTTGATGGCATCTAATCCCCAAAAAGTGAAGAATAAATTAACATCGTACCCCACTGCAGCGGCACCAGTAGCTAAAGTGAAAACAGCAGTAAGTTTATCAAAATCACCGCTAAAACTGATGATTGAAAGTTTTTTTGTACCCGGATCGAGCTTAATTTCTGATATTGCCATGAATTTTATATCTTTTTTTGATTAGTTAATTAATTGCCTGATTTTTGTTTTTTATGACTTTCAATATCGCACACTGCCTGCTCATAATCTATCAATCCTGTAACTGTTGGGTGAGTTCCACAAACCGGGCAGCTTAAAGTCGGTTTAGTTTTTATTGTTCTGAATTCCATTGTTTTTGCATTGAAAGTCAGTAGCCTGTTCGTTAATAAATCGCCAACTCCGGTGAGATATTTTAATACTTCTGCAGCCTGAATTGTACCCAACATGCCGGCAATTGCTCCAAGCACTCCGGCCTGTGAACAGGTAGGAACAGCATTAGGAGGGGGAGGTGAATGAAACAGGCAACGGTAACAAGCTGTACCGGGGACGTAAGTCATCGTTTGTCCGTCGAAACGCAAAATACCACCATGCGAAAAAGGCTTTTTTGCGATCACACAAGCATCGTTAATTAAAAATTTCACAGGGAAATTATCAGTTCCATCAACTATGAAATCATAATCCCGGATAATTTCCAACGCATTTTCGGCAGTCAATAATTTCTGATAGGTGATTACATTTACATCCGGATTTATCAGATTGATTTTTTCTTTTGCCGAAATGACTTTTGGCTTATTCACATCCGGTGTGAAGTGAATGATTTGCCGTTGCAAATTGCTCAAATCGACTACATCACCATCGATAATCCCAATGGTTCCAACTCCTGCAGCAGCCAGATAAAGCGCGATAGGTGCACCCAAACCACCGGCACCGACAATCAGCACTTTACCATTAATTATTTTTTCCTGTCCTTCCACCCCTACATCCTGCAACAGAATATGTCGACTATAACGTTGTATTTGTTCTTCTGTAAAATCCATGATTTTCTGTTATACTGT
>Ga0302288_1002090_pt1 | contig 12044 bp, 10 predicted proteins | sample III_Fen_N1_1_FD_194549 | JGI IMG/M metagenome (GOLD analysis project Ga0302288, IMG submission 194549) | Peat permafrost microbial communities from Stordalen Mire near Abisko, Sweden - III_Fen_N1_1 | ecosystem: Environmental > Terrestrial > Soil > Wetlands > Permafrost | place: Sweden: Abisko...
AGCCTATCCTGTAATAAGGTAATAAAAAGGATATAAAAAGGTAATAATAAGATAATAATAAGACTCTATATAGAATCTTATTATTATCTTTTTTCTTACTTATTATTTACTTATCATTTGCTTTTGTATTCACAAATTACGGACAGGGTACCACCAGGATTCTCAATAGTAAGACTTATATTAGACGTTCAGTTGAAGAAAGATTTATTGTAATAAAAAAAAAGAGTGAAGAAATAATCTTCACTCTTTAAAGGGATTCTATAAATATCAGTCAACTCAACCGTATAATAATCCTACCAACCATAACTGCATTTTAGCAGGTAATTTTGGATACAAGAAACATATAAACTGATATTGCAGTCCGGGAACAACAATAACCTTCATTTTTTTATTCATAATTTGCTGTACCATGCGTGAAGCTACATCATTGGCATCCATACCGTTTTGTTCTTCCTTTTCCATTTTCCCAACCGATGTTTTCATTGTTTTAGCATAAACCGAATCGGGTGATTGCGACTTCAATGTGTATTTTCGTGCAGAAGTGAAACTGGTTTTTGTATCTCCGGGCAACACAGAACAGCACTGAATTCTGAATGGCTTCAGTTCAACTGCCAGGGCTTGCATGAATATTAGCAACGCAGATTTTCCGGCAGAATAAAAAGCCTGGAATGGGATGGGGATAATAGCAGCCACAGAGGATGTAGTAAGTATTTTACCGTAACCCTGTGAACGAAAAACAGGTACGCAGGCATTTATTGTTTTGACAGCACCAAAAAAGTTCGTATCAAACTGGTATTGTACTTCTTCCGAAGAAGTATCTTCCACAGAACCGGCAATCCCGTTTCCGGCATTACATATCAGCGCATCCAGTTTCTTATTCTCTTTAACGATCTGAGATACAACGGAAGTTATTTCAGCTTCGTTGTTTACGTCCATTTTGACATGAATAATTTCCCCGGGCCCGTTTGCAGCCTTTTGAGGAACTCCCCCACGTCGTGATGCAGCGTAAACTTTTACTCCTTTATTCATTAACTGTACGGCAGCAGCTAGTCCAATGCCGGCGCTTGCACCTGTAATTAATACTACTTTTGTGTCCATTTCTGTTGGGAATAAATTGATTTAGTTGCAAATATACAAATTATAAAAATGATTCTTATTTTACACAATCAATAAATTGTATTAAAAATTTGCTACTTTTGTTGTTTAACTTATTAAATACTAAAAAATGAACGTTTTAGTAACAGGTGCAAACGGATTATTGGGACATCATGTCGTGATGGAATTAGTAAAAAAACGACATACTGTTCGTATTATAGTAAGAAGCATAGAAAACATCTATTTTGACTTAAGTTTAATAAAGGTATTCACAGGAAGTTTTACCGACTATGATTGCTTAAAAAGTGCCGCATACGGAGCAGATGCTATAATTCATATTGCCGCAGTAACCGATCCCGGTTTGTTGCATTATGAAGACTATAGAAAAATAAATACTGAAGGTACAGCTCAGATTATCCGAATTGCAAATGAATTAAATATTAACAGAATAGTTTATATCAGTACCGCCAATACAATAGGATTCGGAACTGAACAACAACCCGCAGACGAACGTTTTAAGATTGAGTTTCCGTTTACCGAATCTTTTTATGCTCAAAGTAAATCGGCATCGGAGAGCTTAATTGCCGAAGCTTCCGGGAAGGCAAACCGGCATATGATCATAATCAATCCGACTTTTATGCTGGGGGAATATGATACAAAACCGGGTTCCGGGAAATTACTCCTGATGGGATATAAGCGAAAGTTGATGTTTATTCCTAAAGGCGGTAAGAATTTTGTTGCAGCACACAATGTGGCAGTAGCAGTTTGTAACGCGTTGACAATGGGAAGAAATGGTGAACGGTATTTAGCTTCAGGAATTAATCTTTCCTTCAAAGAGTATTATACTTTACAAAAGCGGGTGGGGGAGTATGAACAGAAAATAATCGAGATTCCGGATTTCCTATTGATATTCATTGGAAAAGCAGGGGATATTATCCGAAAATGCGGAATAAAAACTGATCTTTGTACCATGAATATCCGGCAATTACTTATCCGGGAATACTATAGTAACCGGATAGCAAAAACGGAATTAAAAATTACTGAAACAGAACTCAAAGGATCTATAAAAGAAGCAATTGAGTGGTTTAAGAAGACAGGGAAAATTAATTAAGAATTAAAAATTATGATTATCTACAATGTGTCCGAATATAAATCCTTCAAACAAAATCCGAAGGATTTAAATATGATTAATATGTATGCAATGCATGGAAAAATGACATCTACCGGAACACAACCCCGATAGGGGTTGAATAATACGATATTAATACAAGAATTGAAAAAATCAATAAAAAATAATTAGATTGAATATGATGAGAAATAATTGATTTAGCTATTCAACCACTCCGTGGTTGGTGATCTGCATCAATCAACGTCCATGCATTTCATACATGGCTAATCACATTCAATTCCTTCGGAATTACAACAGAAAAATTTTGTATTTTAATTTAAAAACATGATTATTAGTAATGTGTACTAATTTATATTATGGGAATTCTTTCCGACGAAAGTATCCTAATCCTTTATTTAAAGCATTAGGAGTTTTAGCAGATAATCATTTAATTAATAATTAATAATTGCCAGGATGCTGATTTTTAAGATTTTGTATATTTACAAATAGATCATTTAACTATCTATGAATCCTTAAGTAATAGAAAAAATAAAATGTCTCATTTTAATAAATAGGTCAATCTATTTTTTAATACTTTCTTGTTTGTGCATTTCTTAACCTTTTGCCAAATGAAAAAATCGAACCGTACAAAAATGAATTTATTTCAGGTACCAAAAACACATGTATGTTGGTTGGTATTGCTTATCATTCTCAGTTTTTTCGTTGAAAATATTACAGCAACGAATAAACCCAGAAGTATTTATTCTATTCCGTTCGATATGGTAGGATCGTATGTGATTTTACATGTACGGATAAACGATTCTTCGCCTCTTAATCTGATTCTGGATTCAGGAATCAGAAATACCATTATCACCGAACTTGACCAGGGTGACAGGATTTCACTTAATTATTCCGATGTAAAAGAATTAATGGGGCTGGGAGGGGGCAATCATTTGGAAGCTTATACCAGTAATTCGAATATGCTGAAAATCGGTAAATTTAAGATGGATTATAAAACAGTATATGTCCTGAAAGATGATGTTTTTAATTTATCCAAGCACTCCGGAACAAAGATTAACGGTCTTATCGGTGTAGACTTTTTTCAGAACTATACTGTCGAAATTAATTATAGCAGTAAACGGATTCGCATCTACGATTCTTCCACTTTTGAAATGCCAAAAGGATATGGTATGTTGCCTCTTACGATAGAATCACAAAAAATGTTTATCGACCTGACAGTATTAGGATCGGACAGTACCCGTAAGCAGGTAAAAATGTTGCTTGATACAGGTGCTGAATTAAATGCATGGTTTCAGACGATGACTAAAGAATCGGTTCACACTCCAACGAAATGGATTCAGGGGACTATTGGTGAGGGGTTAAACGGGCTTATTACAGGTAAATACGGGCATATCCCTCAGATATGTTTCGGTGATTTTTGTTTAAAGAATCCGATTGTTACATTTCCCGATTCATCAACCATTGCAGGCATTGTCCTGAACTCAAAAAGGGATGGTACCATCGGGAGCCAACTCCTGAGCCGTTTCAATCTCTTTATTGATTATAAACTGAAAAAGTTTTATTTCAAACCCAATTCAACTTTCACAAAACGATATACTTATAATGTAGCAGGAATTGAAATCATTCAGGTTTCGCCGTATTTAACTTTAGCTGAAGTACTGGATGTGTGGAAAAATTCACCTGCCGATATTGCCGGAGTTAAAAAGGGGGATGAAATCATTGAGGTAAATGGTACAACTGCATTTCAAATGTCGCTGGGTGAAATAAGAAATATATTTGAAACTCCCTCTAAAAAGACATTATCACTTACTTTAAGACGTGACAAACAGGAAATTAATGTCCGGATAGATATGAAAGATAAGTTATAATAGATCAGGGACAATTCATTGGATTTTACCATATTATTAAATTATTATTGAGGACTCAAAAGAAATATGTGTTTTGCTTTCTCTATTGAGTAATATAACTCAATACATTGAGTAAAATATGATAATATGATTAAATGTATTTATATAGAGTTACTTACAAAAATAATAGAAGAGCAACTTAATTTCATTCAAGTTGTAACAGGCCCACGGTAGGTTGGAAAAACGACTATGATTTTACAACTTTTGAAAAATACAACTCTCGGCTATACTTATGAAGCAGCTGATGCAATTCTGAACTCTAATTCTGAATGGATATTACAAGTTTGGAAAACTGCCAGATTAAATACGAAAGCATCTCAAGCTACGGATTATCTGTTGGTGATTGATGAAGTACAAAAGATAGATAACTGGAGCGAAATTGTGAAGCAACAATGGGACAGGGATTCGCGTTGTATAGTTGAATTAGATTGTAGATTTACGGAGGTCAGGGGTAATAGGCATATCTTTTGATGATATTGGAAAATATCTTTTGCTGACGACAAAACATATTGTATATTTGTAAAAAAAAGACGATGTACAGACAAGAAGAGCTATCGGAAATTATTGATTTACAAACCAATGATTTTGTGCATAAACCCAAAGGGATTGAACGAACGGCATTGGAAAGCATACCCGAGGTGGAAAATTATGCTACAATTATCACAGGTATTCGCCGTTGTGGAAAAAGCACCCTGCTGTTACAGCTATTACAGAAGAAACAACAGACAGCCATTTATCTAAATTGGGAAGACATACGATTGAATAGTTTTGAAACAGATGATTTTAATCGACTTCACACAGAAATACTAAAACGCCATGTAAAATTACTTTTTTTTGACGAAATTCAGATAGTCAAAAACTGGGAAATGTTTATTCATCAGTTACTGCGCGAAGGTTTTAAAGTTTACATTACCGGTTCCAATGCTTCGTTGTTAAGTGTCGAATTAGGGACTCATCTTACAGGAAGGCAATTGTCTAGCGAACTGTTTCCATTTTCTTTTGTTGAGTTCTGTTCTATTAAACAACTCGAGTTTCTTCCAGCATCAGTTGACTTGTATTTAAAAAAGGGAGGCATTCCTGATTATGTAAAAAGTGATGTAACAGAGGTTATACTTAGTTTGGTTAACGACATTTTGATCCGCGATATAGCCATCCGTTATGCCATAAAAGATGTAGAAACACTTAAAAGAATGACTATTTTTCTACTCTCGAATATTGGTTGTCCGGTATCGGCAAATAAACTGACACAGACCATAGGCTTAAAATCCGCATCAAGTGTGTTGGAATACTTTTCACATTTGAAGAATGCCTATCTTATTGATTTTGTATCACAATTCAACTATTCGTATAAAGTTCAAATGCGTAATCCCAAAAAGGTGTATGCTCTTGATCTGGGAATTGTAAGTACCCTTACTTCTTCGTTTTCGCAAGACAATGGAAGAAAATTAGAAAATCTGGTTTTTCTTCATTTAAGAGCATCGTACAAAGTAATCTTTTATTTTAAAGAAAAAGGTGAATGTGATTTTGTTGTGAAAAGGAACGAAAGAATCGAAAAGGCAATACAAGTATGTTATATTATTGATAATGATAATTTTGAACGAGAATATAATGGACTTGTGGTGGCAATGACATTTTTCGGTTTAACAGAGGGAATAATCGTTACCCATCATCAATCCGATACTTTTGAACGTAATGGCATAAAAGTGAAACTGATACCAGCTCACGAATTTTTGAGTTTGGAGATATAGTTGCGAAACATTTCATGAATCCTGAGAGCTTAAATGCAATGCTTTTTGATCAGAAAATACCTCAACCCAACAGATTGTTACAACTCAATGAGGTTGCCATCCAACAGTTAAAGGTGTTGATCAATAACTCAACATTAAAAAAACTCGACTGACGATTTAGCATTAAATAATATTAGACGAGAAAGGGATAAATGGTACAACTGCATTTCAAATGTCGCTGGGTGAAATCAGAAATATATTCGAAACTCCCTCTAAAAAAACATTATCACTCACTTTAAGACGTGACAAACAGGAAATTAACGTCCGGATAGATATGAAAGATAAGTTATAAAAAACCACAAGAAATACAAATACAAATACAAATACATAACTACATAGTACACAATAGAAAAACACAAAAAAACACAATAAAAACAAAATGCAGAGTACAATAGACACATAGAACACAATAGAATACGCAAAAACAAAATACATAGTACAATAGAAACAACTAAGAACACAAAAGAAAACACCAAAAACCTCTGAAAGAGAAGTTGAAAAAGCGTTAAAGCTTAAAAAAGAGTATTATGAGCAAAAAGAAGATATATGATATTAGTGCAGAACTTGACAATGAGTTTGGCGCATCCGGAACAGCAGAACGGGCAAAGTTTGACGAAAAAGCATATGCTATTTACACTGCTCAAATTTTGCACGATGCACGCAAAGAAGTGAAAATTACACAGGCAGAGTTGGCAAGCCGCATTGGAGTAAATAAAGGAACTATTTCACGGATTGAAAATGGATTAACAAGTCCTAATGTAACCACATTCTACCGTATTGTCAATGCATTAGGCCTACAGATAGAGATCACAAAACCGGTTGCATAATATTATTCTTTCTTTAGTAACACAATATCCCTACAAACTCTCCTTTAAACCGTAATGATATAAATAACAGTATATTAATTCTACTTTGACAGTATTTATTTTTCAGACAGGATTAACAGGATTAACAAGTAAATTTATCTATTTTTTAGACAGGATTTACATGTAAATTGTGCCCTAAAGGAATGATAGATTCCCAAAAGTTTCCTAAATTTGTGTTGTTAAATTAAATGACTATCGGCTTTTACACCCAGCTTTCAATTACTGGTAAAATCGTTCTGTATTCGAACTTACAATCATATATGAAGCGACAAATTACACCGTAGGTGTAACCTTTGAATAACCCCCAGTGTAGCCTGCGGAACTGGGGGAAAATAGAATACTAAACAACCCAACTCCGGAGGAGTTGACCAAAGGGAGAAGTCCTTAAACTCTTGATTATGTTGGTGAACTCCTACAGAGTTCTGTTCTTATTTCATTCATAACCCCCAGTTTCGCAGGCTCAACTGGGGGTTATGTACAGAATACTCCTACGGAGTAACTAACGATAAAAGGTCTATTTCAATAAAAATTCATTGATAAGATCATTATAAAAAGCCAAAAAACAAACTAGGGGTGCAATAGCCGATAGTTATTAAATGCTATATGTTGATCTACAGACTATATAGTTGTAAAAAGTAATACTGACTGATTCTCCGAGGATTTTATTGTCGAAGAAGAATTTGACTTGATATCACAATCTGTGACATCATGTTGTATAAAAAACAAGATTTAAAAAGTCAACTGCTTTCAAATTGAAACTTATAATAGAAATAGAAGGGAATAAGGTTTAGTCTGTAGGTGTCTGGTTTTCTACTAAGTCCCCACGATCAGAGATCGAACATTAATAAAAATAACTACGATAGGCTTAAAAAATGCATTTAATAAGGGAATAAGGGTGGGGTTGTGGTAGTTAGGCTTTCTACTAAGGGTAAAAAAAAAAATAAGGTTTTTTAATATAGCGCAAAAAATTGATAATTAGGTATTTGTAATTAGTTATATAGTAGGTTGACAAATAAAAATATGGTACATTCCGGTTTATCGGAAAGGTTTAATAATTTAAAAACCTTATTTTCAGGCATTAAACCTTAATAGAAAACCCACACCCAAATCACCCAAACCTTATTCGCTTATTTAAAAAACGTAGATTAATTTTCAAATCGTAAGTGTTTAATTTAACTGTAGTTCCAAAACTATCCTTTCGGAACTGTTCGTTTCGGGAAAAACAATTCAAACAACAATAAAACAGTTGAACTAAAACTTCCTCACTTTTAACATCCGAATTATAAGAAATATGCACTTGTTCTATTGAAAACCGCCCCGATAAACCTATCAGTGCGGTTTTTTAATTCATTATGGTTAAGAAACAAGAATACAATTGAGTTTCCTGGAATTTGGGAGGAAATGTATATTGCAGATTTTAATTCCCTCGAATTCGAGGGAATTAAAACGAAGCAGGATTGAACAGATTCATTTTATCTGTAAAGCAGTGGACCGAAAAAACGAATTCTAAAGGCATAATAGCCAAGGCTGGAAGATATGGAGGAACTTATGCATACAAAGTGATTTAAAAAGTCAACTGCTTTCAAATTGAAACTTAAAGTTAAAATAAGGGAATAAGGTTTGGGTTGTAAGTGTATCTTTTTCTATGAAGGTTGACAAATAAAAATAAGGTTTCATCCTTTAAAAACCTTCTATTCAGGGATTAAACCTTAATAGAAAACCTGTACCCAAACATACCAAACCTTATTCGCTTATTTAAAAAACGCAGATTAACTTTCAAATCGTAAGTGTTTAATTTAACTGTAGTTCCAAAACTATCCTTTCGGAACTGTTCGTTTCGGGAAATACAATTCAAACAACAATAAAACAGTTGAACTAAAACTTCCTCACTTTTAACATCCGAATTATAAGAAATATGCACTTGTTCTATTGAAAACCGCCCTGATAAACCTATCAGGACGGTTTTTTAATTCATTAAATTGAGCATAAAAATAGTTTTATTCTCTTTTATTAAAATAGTTATCTAAATAGTTGGAGGTGTTAAAAAGCTTTTGTACTTTTGAAGCGGAAATTACCCTTTATTGGTTTATAAATTCTAATAATACAAGAGTTGGTATTGCAAATCCCAACGTCATGCAACGTATACAACTGAATAAGTTTGTATATCCGGCAGGATGAGGTCGGGCAACGAGATACAAATGAAAAGCGATAGATGGTTCTATGTAAAGCCTCTCGAAAGGAGATTGGTCTTGTGTTATAAATTATTCCCAATAAAGTATTTTGTATCAAATAGGACCTCAAATTAAATTATTCAGTATGAAGTTATTTCGTCTAACAACTATTCTTTTATTTATTATTGCCTGTATTTCTGAATCATATTCTCAAAAGAGTTTTCAGGCAGGAAAAATTATCACAAATAACAATGATACAATTGTTGGTTTCATTGATTCTAAAAATAATTCCGAACTATTTAAAGAGTGTCGTTTTAAACAACCGGAGAATTCGCAAGTGGCTATCTATAAGCCCCGAAATATAAAAGCATTTATAATTAATAATGGCATGCGTAAATTTGTACCGTGCGGTCTTCCGTTTGTTTCCGGTGATGTGTTTCTTGAAGTGTTATGTGAGGGAGGAATCAATTTATACTATTTGAAGAATGGAGCGGTAAACTATTTTGTTCAAAAAAAAGGTGAAACAACGATACATAGCCTGCCCTATGAACGGCAAGAGAGAGATGTTGATAATGGTTATACAAAACGCCTTAAAATAATTGAATCTACTTACCATATTGATACCCTCAAAATGGTGATGAAAGATAAACCTTCCTTGTATCCTGACATTGAAAAAATTCAAAGTCCCGAAAGAAAGAGTCTTATTGAAATTGTACGTAAATACAATTTAAACTCATTGATCTCCCAATCCCAACAAGAGCTGAAAAAGACCGGCTCTTCTAATATTCCCGAATTATTAAGAACGGGGAAAATAAACTTGTATGTACAATCAGATTCTGTCTCCGGTCAACATTTCTATATACAAAAAGGGTCAACAACAAAACTGATAGATCTTCCATTTACAAGAATGGAAAATACATCCTATCAGGGTATATTGATTCGTTCGTATTCAGACCTCACAACAAATCACATGGATACGTTGAAAAAATATATGGCTGATGCAAAGCCGCTCTATACATCTATTGAAGAAATAAGAAAACCAACGAAAGCAAAACTTGAAAAATTGATAGATGAATATAATTCGTATAAGGATGAGAAAACGTATGATCAAAAACATGCACTAAAAAGGCTTCCGTTAAATATCGATATAGATCCGGGATTCTATTTCGTTATTGTAAATCCCGGGAATCAGGCAGTCATCTTTGGTTCATTCGTTGCTATTGGTTTTCAAAATTCGAATGAACACTATTTCCTTAAGACGGGATTGTTTGTCTATAAAAGTAATACACCGCTTACCGACAGGTATTATACTTCAACAGATTCGATTAATCCTTATATTCCTCCGGTTACCACCTTTAAACTTCCATTGCTATTTGAATATCGTTTTTCGGGCAAAACGATTCAGCCTTGTTTGTCAGTCGGTTATAACTTTTATTTGTTTAATGAAATTGCACCCTACAATAAATCTCTTTTACCTGTAATATCTCCGGGTGTTAACTTTCTATTGGGGAGAAGATTTTCTCTTCATCTTAATGTTGAAATAGAATTTAAAAATGAGAACCAAATGGCATATTTCCCTAAGTCTTTTGAAAGAGCCAGTTTGTTTTCAGGATTGCAAATAAAGCTGTAAGGATAAATATAAAAGTATTTAAGCAACAAAGGTTTGTTAGCAGGCCGGAAACTTGAAACTTGAATAATTTATATTCCTCGAAGACACAAAGACCTTATTTGGTTCAGGAATGATTTTTGGAAGCACCGGATATTTCAAGTCTCCGTTTCGTTCAGAGCTATTCAACTAGCAATATTTAATAGACCTGGAGGAAAAAAAGGAACTCAGCTTCTTTGCTGTTCGTTTCGGTTAAAGCAAATCAAACAACAATAAAAACAGGAATTAAATCCTCCTTACTTTCAACATCAGATTAATAAGGAATATGCACTTGTTCTATTGAAAACCGCCCCGATAAACCTATCAGGACGGTTTTTTTAATTCATTAAATTGAGCATAAAAACAGTTTTATTCTCTTTTATTAAAATAGTTATCTAAATAGTTGTAGTTGTTAAAAAGCTTTCGTACTTTTGGAGCGGATATGATCAATTAACGGATAGAAAATCATAAGAATACAGGAATTAAGATTGAAAACTCCAATAACAGACATGACCAGATGTTCATTTAATAGTTTTGTATATCCTGTTGGAGGGTGTTTTAAGCAATAGAGAGGTTTGGAAAGAGCTTGAAAGACTTTATAAAGCTCGTTCAAAATAATTTCAACTTAAAGTGGAGATATTATAATGCTGACACTAGTTATATATTATAAAAGTCACAAACTTCTATTGAAAGAATCGGATACAAAACCGCTGAAAGATGAGATTCTCATTAACCTGACCACATTATTTAAATTTAATATTCAGTTAAGAGACTGAACGGATTGGATTTATTCCTTTTTTGGTAAGAAGTTACTACAAACAAATGATGTTGAGTTTGTAAAGAAATATTCTATTCAAACGAATGATTTCGGGCTGACACTAAACATACTCACTAACAACGGGATTATAAAATAAAATGCTAAGAAACGACTTATACTGCCTGACTTAAAGTTATGATAAAATGACTAATTCTCATTCACTTTTTACTGTAAAGGACAGAAAAACAAAGGATATTAAGGCGATGAAAGAACTGGTTGAGCTGGAGTTCGGAATAGTGGATAGTTTTATTAAGCAAGGACTGGTTGGTGAAGATAAGAAAAACTAGGAATAACTGTAACAAAAAAAACACATAAAGTTATATCATTATGAGAAAGACAGCTTTATTATTATTCGTTTTCGTTACTATTGTACTTAATGGACAAGTAACTTATACAAAAGAAGAAATCAAACAAAAGACAGATTCCATTCTGGTTGAAGGAAATTTATTGTATCAGTATGAAAAAGTGGCGTGGGTCTCAACCGACCAGGCCTTATCATTGAAAGATATCAAAAAGGAGTTTGGAGGTTATTTGATATATCAATCAGGGGATTCAATAAAAGCAATTATTCTTGATAAGAGCCATAACAATTGCATTTATGAAATGACTTATTTTAAAGACTATACA
>Ga0302288_1002092_pt1 | contig 12042 bp, 14 predicted proteins | sample III_Fen_N1_1_FD_194549 | JGI IMG/M metagenome (GOLD analysis project Ga0302288, IMG submission 194549) | Peat permafrost microbial communities from Stordalen Mire near Abisko, Sweden - III_Fen_N1_1 | ecosystem: Environmental > Terrestrial > Soil > Wetlands > Permafrost | place: Sweden: Abisko...
TTTTTCCTGACCAGGTCGTTGTACTGATACTCGTACATTTCATCGCTTAACGGCCAACCATGTATTAACACAATTGGTTCGCCTTCGCCGGCATCAGTAATATGAAGGTTTACATTGGTTTCCACTTTAATATATTCAGCCCTGGCCTTGCCTGCATGAGCTTTTTCTTTAATATTTTCCATTTTGTTAAGTCTTTATTGTTATTCGTGGATGTTGAATAATTTGCAAACTTCTTTGTACGACATGCTTCTCAGTTCCTGCTCGCTTTTGGTGTTTAATGATGCTGATTTTAATGCTGAAATGGTACCAGGAATGGCAATGAACCGAAACTGATTGCCTGTTGTAAGCGGTTTTGAAATCATATCGGAAGTAAACTCGATACTTTTGTACTCATGGATTAAAAAACTCCAGTTTGCACCAACAGCATAAGCGGGTAGGGGCCTTACTGAGGTTGCATTGTACAAATCGCCAGCCAGCCAAACGTAGGCCAGAACCACACCGTTCTCGACAATATCCTGGGTTAAATCGGGAGCGGAAGCATCGAAATACCAATCACCCGAATTACCAGACCACTCCGATGGCGTAAACCATTCGGAATAATAGACTGTGGCATCTTGACCGTTGAGACCGGCAGGACCTTGAACTCCATCGTTTTTACATCCCGTGAGAACAAGGGCTGAAAATACTACCAAAAAATAAATAGTTGTAATTTTTGCTTTCATGATTTTTAATTTTAACATAAATAAAGAAAGTTAGAAAGTGTATTCTTTCAAGGACTTTTCCAGTTTTTTTCGAGTAAAGAAGATACGACTTTTAACTGTTCCAAGAGGCATATTCAGCTCTTCGGCAATCTCTTTGTACTTGAATCCATCTAAAAACAGATTGAACGGAATTTTGTATTCGGCGTCAAGAGCATTGATACATTTGATAATTTCTTTCGAACTGTATATCGATTCGGGTGACGGATAGCCTTTATCCTTCTGAAATTTCAGGCGGAAATCGTTATTGACTGAGTCGAATGTATTTTCTTTCTTTTTATTCCGACGATAGTCGTTGATGAAAGTGTTTTTCATGATGGTATAAACCCACGCTTTAAAATTGGTATTTTCTGTGTATTTGTCACTGTATGTGAGTGCTTTAAGAGATGTTTCCTGAAGAAGATCATGAGCCTTTTCAGTGTCAGAAGTCAGGCTCATTGCAAAATACAACAACTGGTTTTGATGTCCTAAAAGAGCTGAGTGAAATTGAAGTTGTGTCATGGCGCTGGTTTGTATTTGTTTATTATGCTACAAATGATTAATTAGTTTGTTATTCAATTTCCAGGATTTAATCAGAGATATATTAAAACTTATCTGGCATGATTCATCGTTTTTTCGTCAATTATAACACCCAATCCTTTTGCTACTTCCATTCCTAATTGTGGATCAGCCCGGAAAAAATGACACAACTGACGGTTAATGATTTCGTCTTTCTTCTCTCCGCAAATGCTACTCATTGAACTTACAATGTTGCTAACCAGATTCTTTCGGTCTTGCTCATTCATGGCATTGTGATACAACATGCCTGGTTGGGTAAAGTGGTCATCATCATTTTCGTTGCGGTCGAACCAGTCAGCAATATTGGATTCCAATTGCATGGCAGGCTGCTTGTAGCTTTCGTCGGTAACAATATCATCAAAGCTATTGGGACGGTAATTCGGACTTGAACCTCCATTGTCACCCATCTGCATGTGCCCGTCGCGCTGGTAATTTGCTGTTGCATAAGGACATTTGTTTACCGGAATCTGTTCGTAGTTCACACCCAAACGGTAGCGATGCGCATCAGGATACGAAAGCAAACGGCCTTGAAGCAATTTATCAGGCGAAAAACCGATGCCGTCAACTATATTGGCCGGAGCAAAAGCCGATTGCTCTACATCCCGAAAATAATTTTCAGGAATACGGTTCAGTTCCATTATTCCAACGTCAATCAGCGGAAAATCTTTGTGAAACCAAACTTTGGTGATATCGAATGGGTTCCATTTAAATGTTTTTGCCTGATCATCAGTCATTACCTGAATTTTCATGGCCCACCTTGGAAAATCCTTTTTCTCAATGGCTTCAACTAAGTCACGAATTGCCTGATCCGGATCGATACCACGCATTTCGCTGGCTTCTTTTCCATCGAAGTTTTTGATTCCCTGCATGGTTACAAAATGAAATTTAACCCAAATCCGTTCATTATTTTTATTGAAGAGAGAAAAAGTGTGACTGCCAAAACCATGCATGTTACGGTAAGAGAACGGAGTTCCACGGTCGCTCATCAGGATCAGTACCTGGTGCAAACTTTCGGGGTTCAAACTGAAGAAGTCCCACATCATGGTAGGGCTTTTGCAATTTGTGTGGGGGTCGCGCTTTTGTGTGTGAATGAAGTGCGAAAACTTTTTCGGGTCTTTAATAAAGAAGACTGGGGTGTTGTTTCCAACCAGGTCCCAGTTTCCGTCCTCGGTATAAAACTTCAGCGCAAAACCCCGTGGATCCCTTTCGCTGTCAGCGCTCCCTTTTTCCCCGCCAACTTGAGAAAATCTGGCAAATAGTTGCGTTTGTTTCCCAATTTCAGAAAAGATTTTTGCCTTGGTATATTGACTGATATCATTTGTTACAGTAAATGTTCCATAAGCACCGGCTCCTTTTGCATGAACTACCCTTTCAGGAATACGCTCACGGTTAAAATGTGCCATGTCTTCGTGCAGAAGATAGTCCTGCAACAGAATTGGTCCACGGGGGCCAATGGTCATTGAGTTTTCAAACTCGTAATATGGTCTGCCACCTGCTGTGGTTAACTTTTTCTTTTCCATCTTATTTTGATTTGACTGATGAAACAAATGTTATAAGTTGAGAATTGAATTCGTAACTATTCTCAATGTTGCTTAAGTGGCCGGCGTGTTCAATTATTTTCAGTATTGAACCTTTAATACTTTTTTGCATCAGTAGTGCGGTATCCGGAGAAGTGATTTTATCTTCTTTTCCAACCAGGATGAGTACCGGAATTCGGATGCTGGCCAAGCCAGTGCATGTTTCTTTACGTTTGGATAGTGCAGTTAAAGTACTTGAAAGTGATTGCACCGAAGTTTTCATGATCATCTCCTTTATTGATGCAATTTTTTCCTTGTTAGTTACAAAAGATTCAGGAGCAAAAAGATTTTTTAGGCTCTCTATGGCATATTGTTCCAGTCCTTTTTCCTGAATACTTTCAATGGATTTCATCCGTTTTTCTGCTGCGTCAGGTGTATCGGCCACGCAGTTGGTATCGCATAAGATAAGAGCGTTAAACCGATTCGGAAATCTTATCATTGCGTTTAAAGCAATGTATCCGCCCATCGACAAACCACACAACATCGCTGTTTCTATTTTAAGCGCATCCATCAAAGCGATCAGATCGTTTGTAAAAAGCTCTATCGAGAAGTCGTCTGTTCCTGCATCAGAATTTCCGTGCCCTCGCACATCATACGCAATCACCCGGCAATTCTCGATTAATACGTCAACCTGCTTGTCCCACATCGACTTGTTCAGCGGAAAACCGTGAATCAGGATGATTACAGGCGCATTGTCGGGCCCCTCGTCGGTGTAACTCATCTTTAGTTTATTTACGGTCATTTCAATATCGGTTCCCATGTATCGCATCGTGTTGATTTTGTTATATTTTTTCAATGGTAATCGCTTTTTTGTTGATCCCGAGGTGAGATAATTGTTCTTCTATGGCGACCATCATTGCCGGAGGGCCACATACATAAAATTGCTGATCGAAGTCGGTGATGTTTGCCTTCAGAAAATCTTCGGTTACTTGCCCGTGAGCATATTCTTTCGTTTTTTCATCGGATAAAATATTGATGAAATTTTCACCGAGTAACTTTCTGAATTCCGATGCAAGAATGATGTCTTCTTTGGTTTTATTGGCAAAAATGAGTTTGTTACCGCCTATTTCGTTTTTTGCCTGAAGATACCTGAAGATGCAAATAAACGGTGTGACACCTGCACCTCCGGCGATAAATACACCTTCGCCTTTGTATGCTATTGCTCCAAATACATCGTGCAGAATCAACTCATCATCCTTCTTTGCCTGAAGAAGTTCATTGGTCACACCTTTATGCGAAGGATAGGTTTTGATGGTAAATTCAAGAAAATCATCGTCGGGAAGGCAAGTGAAAGTAAAAGATCTTTTTTCATCCTTCCATCCTTGCTTGTTTATTGCAATTTCAGTGGCCTGTCCGGGATTGAAGCTGTAGTGAGCAGGTTTTTCAGTAACAATTTGCAATACATCAGGAGTGATGTGCTTGATCGATTTGATTTTAACTAGATGTTGTTTCATGGTATTCTGTTTTTTAAATTTTATGCTGCTGTTTCAAATCTGAAGCGTTCTATTTTCTTCTTTAATCCGTGTGAATAACATGATCGCATTTAGCAATGAAAACGTTATTGCGGTATAATATAAATTGAAAATCAAAGGAATAACAGCAATCTCAGCAATTACAATCATGTAATTCGGATGCTTAAAATATCGGTATGGGCCTTTTTTGATTAATGGAAAATTCGGGATGTGATAAATTCGGGTATTCCAGAATTTCCCCAACGATAAGATAACCCAGGCTTTAAAGGCAAGAAGTACAATGTAAAAAATGATAAAGAATAAGCTGCAAGTCGGATTTGATTGCCTTGAATATTCGAAAATCACGGAGATGATAAATAAAGCATGAAGCGCTACAATGAACGGATAATGCTTTTGTCCATATTCCACAGCTCCATTTCGCAACAACCACTTCTCATTACTTTTTGAAAGCACCAGTTCCCCGATTCGGAGCAGAATGACAAATGATATGAAGAGGATGAATACCATCTTATTTTTTGTTCATTTGAAGTAAAGCCATCTCACTCGAAAAGCCTGGACCCATTGATACCATTAGTCCGTAGCCATTCTCAAAACCCTGGGTGAAAAATCGCTCCATGACATACAATACCGTTGAGCTCGACATGTTTCCATTGTCGTTCATCACTTCACGTGTGTTTTTCAGGAAATCACCTTCCACCTGTAACGCTTCTTCATAGGCTGTCAGGATCTTTTTTCCGCCGGGATGAAAAATGAAATTCCTGATATCTGAAATTTTCAGGTGATGTTTTTCCAGAAATGAAGTAACATCGTTATTGATATTTTTGGCGATAATTGTCGGGATATCAGATGAAAACAGAACTTTAAAACCGGTGTTGAGAAATTCCCAGCCCATAACGTCCAGTGTATCGTAATACAATTTGCTTTGTGAGGCCAGAAATGTAAAAGCGTTTTTGGTCTTATTCGCATGATTATCACCTGTAATGATACAGGCAGCTACGCCATCGGCGAATAAGCTTGAACCAATAAAGTTGCTTTTACTGAAATCGTTTCGTAAAAAAGTGAGCGAACACAATTCAACAGCCACGAGCAATACCACGGCATTAGGATTGGCAATGGCCAGAATGTTTGCTTTTGCAAATCCTGAAACTCCGCCACCACAACCCAAGCCAAAAATGGCCATTCGGTTGATATTCTGATTAAGTCTCATTTGATTGATAATGAGCGCATCTAAACTTGGAGTGGATAGCCCTGTTGTTGAAACAAAAATCAGATCGGTAATTTCGTCCTTGTTAATTTGTGCTAACGAAATGCATTCTTCAATTGCTTTGACTGAATATTCAAGCGAAATGCGGATGTATTCGGCATTCTGATCTTCAAATGAATGCAGTGTAGTATAGTAATCAAGGGGTTTGCACATATTCCGTGTCTTGATCTCTGTATTATCAAAGGCACTCATCATTCGTTCAACTTGTGGATAAGAAGGTGCAAATAAATTTTTTGCACCTTCTTTCACAATTTGCTGTTCAACTTTGTAGGGGAAATCAATTTTTGATATTGCTGCTAATGAAGGCATAATTTTAGTTTTAAATTTTTACGTATTCAATGTTTGTCATCCTCCCAGGGTGACATCCTGATCTTTGTACCACTTTAATGCGTTGTAAAAATGTCCAGGATTAAAATCAGGCCAATAATCATCCAATACATAGAAATCTGAATAAATAGATTGAACTGGAAGAAAACCACTTAGGCGGCGTCGACCACCCCAACGGATAATCAGATCTATTCTGGAAACATCAAAAGATTTGATATTACTGGTGATGTTTTTTTGAGATGAATCAGACAGTTTTAAATTATTTAAGTCCCATTCCCAACCGTAGTTAACTAAAAAATTTACTTTAATACCTCCATTTCCGAAGGTCTGTCGAGTGGTATATTTGTTCAACTCTTTGGGAAACATCGGCGATTCAGAATCTCCAACAACCAATAATTCAGCTTCTTCTTTTGACAAAATATTTACTGCATTTACACAGGCTTTGGTGAAGGCTTCACGCTGTTTTACCGGTCTTTTCACATTGTCAGTAGTAAATCCATAATAAGTTACTTCTTTAATTCCTGCCTCTTTGCACAATTTAAAAAGTACTAAGCCTGGGTCCAAACCATTCTCATAACCCTTTTCTTTTGTCATTTTTTTTGCTTCAGCCCATCTTCTGTTCCCATCGGGTATTATTCCAATATGTTTTGGTGTTCTCACTGCTAATCCCTCATGATGATTGAATATTTAGCTTACCGGACTATCAATCTGATTGACCAGGTAATTCTCGATACCCATTTGTTCAATTTGTGTTCGTTGTATTTCAGCCCAATCGACATGGCCTTCTTCCATTTTAAGTATTTTGGTCAGCAGGTCAACAGTACCTTGATCATCACTTTCCAGGGCAAGTTTGATTGCATTGTTATAGGCATGTACGGCATCAAGTTCATCATGATCATCATTGCTAATCATTTCTAAAACAGTTTTGCCGATTTTTATTGCATTCAGTTTAGAAACGGTTGGCGCTCCTTCAAAAAATAAGATTCGCTCGATTAGCCATTCTGCATGGTGCATTTCATCCATTGCCTGTTTCCTGATGGCATTATGAAGCTTTCCGTAGCCCCAGTTTTCGCACATTTCTGAATGCACCATATACTGGTTTATGGCTGTAAGTTCATCTGCCAGAAGCGAATTCAATACTGTTACTAATTCTTTGTTCCCTTTCATTTTGTGAGTTTTAATTAATGAATAATGAAAGGACTAAATTGAAGACCTTTAACTGGATAAGTGTTACAAAACTATTGTGAATAGTTACATGATTCACACATTTGGGGACTGTGTTTTGAAATCAGAAAAAGCGACTTTTTATTTTTTAGTTATACTGATCCTGCCATCACGTTCAATATATGCACTTTTTATTTCGTCCAATGATTCTACATTACCTTGTAAACGAATTCCTTCCATCAAATCTTTGTCTGTAATATCGAATTGTTTCATGTTGTTTCTAATGATTTTACCGTCTTTGTAAATTACTCTTGCATTTCCTTTGATCAGACTGCCGAATACATCATTATAGATTGCAATCCAGGCAAATAAGCGGTGCAGAAAAACAATTACAAGTGCTGCAATAATGGTTGAAAAAAATGGGGATGCCCCAATAACAGCCCTACTTAAAACTGCTCCCAATAAAACACTGATTACATTGTCAAACGGAGAAAACATACCGAATGTCCGTCTCCCTGAGAGTCTTATGAATACCAGGGCTATTATAAATATTATAAATGCCCGAATTGCCATTTGATAAGGGTTTGGATCGTTTCCCTCACCTATTAATTGATAAAACCAGTTCATCTTTCATGTGTTTAAAAAAATTATATCAACGACCAATCCTTATTTGGAAAATAGTATGTAACATTCTCTCTTTCCAGAACTTGCCAGCATCTTTATGCTCAGGGATTAAACAATTTTACACGGAATATCCGCATCTTCATCAATTAAATAGACTGAACACAACCGATGATATCCATCCGCAATTATTAACCGCCGTTGACGATCATCGCGAACCAAAAGAATCGGTGGCAATCTAATACCAGCCTGTAGTTTTTTAGTATTTCTTTCAACATATCTGTTGCTTATGCCAAGTAATGATAACCCCGATGAACGAAATATATCCTTCGCCTTAAATGACGTCATCGCTGCTTTCCTAAGTGCCTTGACCAATTTTTTCGCATTTTTGTTGTCAAATAATAAACTAAGATACGACAATGATGCCTGATAATCATGATCTTCTGGTTTAGTGAGCCATATAATTTTAGTGTCTTTTGACATATCATTTTTGGGGTACAACAAGCAAAGTTGATTCACTTTGTCTTGATAATTGTTGCAATATTTTTTAGAATAATTACATCATTCACACATTTTAAGTCATCTTTTTTTAATGTTTTATACTCTTATCCTTGGGCTAAAGTATAGAACATTGCAACCGCAGATGCCAGCATAACCACGAATGTGATCCAAACCACGGTATTAGACAACCACCCACTGCGGTATTCACCCATAATTTTCTGATTACGTGCGATTCTGGCAATCAAAAATATTAACGGCACTGCGGCCACTCCATTAAATACGGCGGTAAAAACCAGTGCTTTAATTGGATCAATGCCGATAAAATTAATCATTAACCCGATAAGCGTTGCGATAGTAATTACCCCATAAAAACCATGAGCTTTCTTTAATTTCAGATTAAGCCCTTCTTTCATGTTAAAGGCTTCGGTTAAGGCATAAGCCGCCGAACCGGATAATATGGGAATGCCCAATAAGCCAAGACCAATGATGCCGACAGCAAAGATTAATTTAGCTAAGAAACCTGCATGAGGAAAAGTCTGAACAAGAGGTTCCAGCGCTTTGGCGGCATCGGCGGCCGATGTGACATCAGTAACGCCATTCTGATGTAAAACTGTGGCGGCTACCACAATTATTGACCAGGTAGCAATTTCAGAAAATACCATGCCTAAGAAATTATCGATACGCAGATTCCTGATAAAATGTGCGCCAATTTTAGGCTTTCCATATCTACTTGTGAGATGAAGTTCTTTTTCCTCCTCAACTTCTTCCGAAGCTTGCCAGAAAAACATATAAGGAGAAATTGTTGTACCTAAAACTCCGGTAATGATGAAGAAAAATTCAAAATTTAACTCCACATGCGGCCAAAAAGTAGCGACTAAAATCGTATGCCAGGGTTGGCTAACTATAAAAACCGTTAGCGGATAGGCGAGTAAAGACAAGGCCAACCATATTAGGATACGCGAATAAAGCCGGTAGGAAGTGAAAATTTCTAAAGTCAAAATCAGGGCAGTAAACCCTAAAGTTAAAATGACAAAATTGACGGGAATAACCAGTTGGGCTGCGGCGGCGAGAGCGCCAATATCTGCACCGATATTAATTGTATTGGCAACAACCACAAGTAAGACAGCGGCATAAAGGACCTTCTTGCTATAATTAGCTTTGATTACAGTCGTCAAACCATGACCCGTTACGGCGCCAATCCGTGCACAAGCTTCCTGAATAGCAGTCATGAGTGGGAGCATAACGATCACTGTCCATAGTTGTCCATAGCCGAATTTTGCACCGGTTTGAGTATAAGTAGCGATTCCTGACGGGTCATCATCAGCTGCACCGGTAATGACTCCCGGCCCGAAAATCTTAATAATTTTTTTTATTTTATTAAAAGTATTTTCCATAAAATTCAAATCAGATTACCTCCCCCAAATGCTTATAATTGGAAGTGATAATTTTAAATACTTCATCCATGCGACCGCTTAACATCATTTTGCCCATGTATAAAGCATAGCCCCGCATCTGTTCAAATTCCAATTTGGGAGGCATTGCCAGTGCATTTGGATCTGTTTGTACCGTAACCAATACCGGGCCATCCATCAGAAAAGCCTTTTCTAAACCTGGTTTTACGTCATCGGGATTGGTAATTGTAATACCAGTCATTCCCATTGCATCCGCTATTTTAGTAAAATCGGGATTTAGCATTTCTGTCTCCAAATCAGGAATACCGGCTACTTCCATTTCCAGTTTCACCATACCTAACGAGCGGTTATTAAAAACAACGATCTTCACCGGCAATTTATATTGGACAATTGTCATAAGGTCGCCCATCGACATGGATATGCCTCCGTCGCCGCAGAATGCGATTACCTGTTTATCGGGACAAGCGAGCGCTGCTCCGATAGCCTGGAGCATTGCATTAGCCATAGAACCATGATTGAATGATCCTAGCATTTTTCGCTCGCCAGTTGCATCAATATAGCGTGCTGCCCACACACAACACATCCCGGTATCCACCGTAAATATTGCATCTTTATCGGCAAGCTCATTAATTACAGCGGCAACATATTCAGGATGAATTGCATTTGGTTTTCCTGTATCCTCGACATAAAAGCGTAAATTCTTTTTAACCTCTTTATAAAACTCCAATTGCTCCATCAGAAAGTTATTACTTTTCTTTGTTTCAATCATTGGAAGGAGTGCCTGTAAAGTATCTTTCACATCTCCACAAAGTCCGAGGTCGAGTCTTGCTCTTCGTCCCAGGTTCTCGGGTTTAATGTCAATCTGGACGATTTTGTTTTTAGTGGGCATGAATGGCGTGTAAGGAAAATCTGTTCCTAATAACAGAAGCAAGTTGCATTCGTGCATTGCCTGATAAGCAGAAGGAATTCCCAGCAATCCTGTGAGTCCTACTTCATAAGGATTGTCATACTGGATTGCCATTTTTCCCTTATAGGTATAAGCGATGGGAGCTTTTAGCTTTTCGGCCAGCTGAATTAATTCATCGTGTGCCTCTGCCGCACCAAGACCGCAGAAAAGCGTGACTTTTTTGTTCGAGTTTAACAATTCAGCCAATTGAGCCAGTTCGCTTTCGGATGGTCTGACAACAGGCCTGTTACGAAACAGCATTGTCGTTGTTTCGGCATCGGCTGCGGGGAGGTTTGTAATATCACCCGGTAATCCAAGAACCGCCACCCCTTTTTTATGCACAGCATTCTGAATCGCGGTTTGCAGCATACGCGGTAATTGCGCAGGTGTAACTGCCATTTGGTTGTAGCAACTGCAATCGTCGAAAAGTTTGATTGTATTTGTTTCCTGGAAATAGTTTGTTCCAAATTCTTTGGTAGGAATTGTAGAAGCTATTGCCAAAACGGAGGCCGATGAGCGGTGTGCATCATACAATCCATTGATAAGATGTACATGTCCGGGGCCGCTACTGCCGGCACAACATGCCAAACCTTTTAGCAAAGCTTCTGCTCCTGCTGCATATGCAGCAGTCTCTTCGTGACGCACATGAATCCAGGTAATCTTCCCGTTGCGATGTACTGCTTCATTGAGGTGATTGAGACTATCACCCGTTAATGCATATATTCTTTGGATGCCTGCTTCAACTAAAGTCTCAACGAGCTGATCTGAAACATTCTTACTCATAAAAACGTTGGTTTAAAGTGCAATAAATAATTTCAATTTCATAGGGGGGGCTTTAAATCCGACTATCTTAGCTTCGCTAATTCCAATTGCAATGGCTTGTTTTCTGTTTGTTACTTTGCCCGCACTGCCATTCTTGCCTGATTTTAAAGTAACATCCTTAAATTCGGGCATTACTTCTTCAATTTTTTCCCAGGCATTTTTTGAATTTTTGGCCATATTTTTTTAAATATATGTTGTTATTCCGGGATGTTGTATAATTTGCACACGTCTTTGTATGACATATTTCTCAGTTCCTGTTCTTTATTGTCTTTTAGCGAGGCTGATTTTAAAGTTGTGATAGTACCGGGAATTGCGATGAAGCGAAACCTATTTCCTGATGTAAGCGGTTTTGAAATCATATCCGAAGTAAACTGGATGCTTTTGTATTGGTGAATTAAAAAGCTCCAATTTGCTCCAACTGCATAAGCAGGTAAAGGTCTCACGGCAGTAGCAGTATATACATCACCTGCCAGCCAAACGTAGCCGAGCACAACTCCGCTCTCCACAATATCTGCAGTTAAATCGGGTGCATTTACATCGAAGTACCAATCTTCCGTAGCGCCTAACCAAGCCGATGGAGTAACCCATTCGGAATAATAAACAGTTGCATTTTGTCCGTC
>Ga0302288_1002094_pt1 | contig 12040 bp, 10 predicted proteins | sample III_Fen_N1_1_FD_194549 | JGI IMG/M metagenome (GOLD analysis project Ga0302288, IMG submission 194549) | Peat permafrost microbial communities from Stordalen Mire near Abisko, Sweden - III_Fen_N1_1 | ecosystem: Environmental > Terrestrial > Soil > Wetlands > Permafrost | place: Sweden: Abisko...
TTGATAAACTGATTTACACAGATAAGAATAATGATTTACACAGATAAGAATATTTATTTACACAGATTAAGAATATTGATTTTCACAGATTAAGAATATTGATTTTCACAGATTAAGAATATTTTCAACTGAATGAGATGATTTAGAAAAAAGGAGATTCAGACTTCCTGACTTCTCGCAACTTTAGTTGTTGTTAATTTCTGTATTAATATGCTTTAAAAAATAAGGTAATAAGGTTGGGGTGTGGGGTGCCTGCTCTTCTACTAAGTCCCCCGCGATCAGAGATCGAACATCAAGATAGATAACTGTGAAGGGCTGAAAAAGGCTGTTTACTAATCCCTGATTAGTAACACTTTGCAAAGAGTTCTGTAGGAGGGTGAAAAAATAAAATAAGGTTTTGAAAATAAGGGATATATATGATTTTCGAAAATTAAGTTATCGGTATTTTTTTTAAATGACTATCGTCTTTTGCACCATTGTTCGTTTTTAAATCTTTTGGTATTGGTCAGATCATTAGATCTTCATTTAATTAGGTATTTATTTCTACTTTACTAAATTAAAATAAAACAAATAATTAAAACCACCCCGATAGCTATCGGGGTCACAAAAGGATACAAAAGGGAAAAAATACACAAGAAAAAAATACACAAAAGTAAAATACCTGACGGTATTTTAAGATTATAGACTTAGGAAGATGGTTGAAAATATGTGTTCTGTTGTGTACTATTGTAACTTTTGTGGTTCGTTCTTTATTTTGGTAAAGTAGAATTATCGATAATTACTCCATAGGTATTCAGTAAATATAGAATATCCCGACAAGTTGGAATGTTCCATATTCAAAGGTAACACCTACGGTGTAATTTGTCGCTTTATATCTGATTGTAACTGCGAATGCAGAACAAATTTACAAATAATTTAAAGTTGGGTGTAAAAGCTAATAGTCATTTATTTCTAAAATGAGAGTTTATCAGTTTGAAAAATAAGTGAATAAGGGTGGGTTATGAGTGTATAGTTTTTCTACTAAGGGAAAGTAACCAAAATAAGGTTATGAAAATAAGATAATTATGATTTCTTCAAATGTTCAAAAAAGAGAAGCCCTATTTCTATTGGGCTTCTCTTATTCCCCCTCTCCTTAAGAAGAGGAGTTTAGGGGGTGAGGTTCTTATTTTTTTATCATTTCGTCCAATGAATTCTTTTTCACATTCAGTTGGTGTTCTATAATTAAATCGTAATCACATTTGTTATCACCTACCTTGCTCATTACTACCAGTAATTCGAGTGAAAAGATAAAGGCAAACAATATAAAATAGAAAGCACCGGCCACCAGGTCGCTCTTGATAATGATAATCATGGCTTTCAACTCTTCCAGGAACCCGGCATTTTCTTCCAGTTCTTTGCGTACAGTTTCCTCTACATTAATTTTCTGGTTATACAGTTTTTCCAGGCGGGAACTGCAGGTATTGATGGTTGTAATATTTGTCCTGATTTGTTCTATCCGCGTACTTGCCACATGCTGGAGTGACACCGTGCTTCTTGTTTCAATCTTTCGGGTACCATCGGGCTGGGTTACGGGAACATGCTCTGTGGTGACATTTGTAACAGCCACAGTAGGGTGCTTTGCAACTTCGTCATTCAACCTGTTATTTATATTTTCGAGCGAATCGACTGTGGCGGTAAGTTTATTGATCTCCCCCTGAATAGTGAGTTGACGCTTGCCGGCAATCACTTTTGCCTGATCGGTTCGCAGTTCGATTAATACTTTAGCCACATCATTTTTAAATATAATCTGATCGAGTATTGCCGACCCTATTAAAGCCATAAATACTGCCAGAATGACACGAAAGGTTGTCAGTAATCTATTCTTACCCACCGTTAAAATTACCTGCCTTTCAATTTGAATCACAATAATGATAAACGATAGTGCAGTGAGTGCACAGCCCCACCATGTAGTAACTGTCAGATACCGTTCGGCAAAACAATAACCTGTCGAACCCCAGATAAATACCAGAATCAAAATTGACGCAGTATACTTTTTCAACGCTTTATGACTTGCTTCGGTGCAATTCATAAGAATTTTGGGGTTCCAGCCTATGAGGAAACACCCGAATTTTTGCCACCAGTTCATTATCGTTGTAATTTAAGCGTTTCTAACGACAAAGCTGCAAGTCCTCTCAAAAAACCACGTTCGTACGACAGCAACATGCCTACCATGTAATCGACATTGTTTTCAAGATCAACTTCCATCTTGTTGATTTCCGTCAGATGATTTTCGAGTGTCTCTTTTCTGTTTTTAAGCAATTCAACAATATCAATCAATCCGGCCTGTTCGCGAGATTTGATATGAAAATCAGTAGTTTTTAAATTATCGATGTAAATTTGTTTTACCTGTTTAAAGAGTACTTTCAGGTTGCTGACCAGGAGCAGTTTGTTCATATCCCTGTACGAAGTGTCCGGATTGCTCATCGCATCCTCGTATCCCCGGCTTTCAAAGTCGATACGTAAATACTTGTAGATTTCATCTAAAGGCATTGAAACATTTAGTTCAGATTCCTTAGTTACCGGAATAGCATCATTAATGCCATTTAAGTCTTTGACTTCGGGAATGAGCAATTCTTCAGGTTTAGTTGCTATATCAACCGCCTGATCATTTTTTTTGGAGGTGCCAAATAATAAATCAAAAAGTCCCATAATTATAATTTGTATTAAAATGATTTACACAGATAAGATAAAAAATGATTTACACAGATAAGATAAAAATGATTTACACAGATAAGAAAAGAAAGATTTACACAGATAAGAATAGATTTACACAGATAAGATAAAAAATGATTTATACAGATAATAAAATATTGTATAATAACGGTTTAACTAATTGTATTTTTGTACATACTATCGTAGCCAGGAAATATATATCAAATCTTTTATAAAGATAATTCATTTTGACGGGATAATTTTAAAGTCGGAACATAAAAATAATGTATTTTAAATTTTCGCTATAGATTAACTGATTATAACTCTTTATATTGTAGAAACACAGTATATCTCTATATTTTTTATACTTGATTTACTGTTTTTATTTTTATAAAGATAAATTATGTAATAGGAAATGTATATTGTCCCATTATTTCAACTAAAACTTAAACAACCCTCAATTCTACCACCCTCTCCAGTTAGCTATCGGGATTGGAAAGAGGCTGTGAAAAAAAGAAGTACAATTGATATGAATTCTTGCGATTTGAAAGATAATCAGCTTTTTTTAAATAAGGTAATAAGGTTTAGATTGTTGGGTACAGATTTTCTATTAAGGTTTAATACCTGAAAATAAGGTTTATAAAGAATAAAACCTTATTTTCAAATTTCAAGTAGATTCGAAAAAAATACAACTCTGACTAAACTTTAATCCCTATTTCAACTTTTAGTTTCAAATTCAGGTATTTGACTTTTCAATTTTATTTTTACACAACCTTAGAGGGCAGGTGAGTGATCGGATTTCATGAAATATAAAATAAGACATTATATAGTTTCAACTACTTAGTTTTGGATTTTATTTGTAGATAATTGTTTTTAGATTTTAAACTACAACTAAAACCAACTCTATTTTTCTTGCTTGAAAACGAACAATCGCGAATACTTAACTGTTTATATTTAGAATTACATTCATTTTCACTCTCTCCATTCAACTATAGCCGGTCATTGGTCATAATATATATATTAACAATTCGCGAGTTCTTTTCTACTATAGATCCTTCAAAGTAATTAAAATTAGACTCAATTTATAATGAAAATTTATATGAGATTATTCTAAAATTGGATTAATTTTAAATTATCATGTTTTTAGTCGTCATTTCAGTTTGCATAATAAAATCTTTATTATATATTTGCATCGTATACTAAAATAAATGATGAAACGATGAAATGATTTTCAGATCTTAATATTGCTATTCCATCAGTTAAACCAGGTTTTCATTGTACCGGATTTGTTTTTTCAGATACTATTTCTAATTACTAATCTTAATTTAAGGCAGAATGAGTGAAAAAGAAGAAAAGCCCAAAAAGAAAACAAGAAGAGAATTTTTACAGGATCTTGGTTATGTTGGAGTTGGCGCATTATTAGGTGGCTCTGCCATTTTTGCCGGAATTAATTACGATAAGCGAAAGAAGCAAATTGACAGAATAAAGGTGCTGACAGCGGAAAATGAGCTAATAGAAATAGATAGAAAAGACATCACAAAGGTAGTAAAATCAAAAAAAGAAATTCTTACATATCTTCAGAAGGAAGGAAGAGAAGGCATCCCCGGAAAACGATGGGTGATGGTACTTGATCTTTCAAAATGCAAGAATGCACAGAAGTGTATGGGAGCCTGCCAGGCTGCTCATCATTTACGACCGGAACAATCGCATATTACGACTCTGAAAATGCAGGAGTCGAAGAATACCCCTCCATATTATATGCCGAAACAATGCCAACATTGCGATAATCCGCCATGTGTAGCAGTGTGTCCGGTAGATGCTACCTATAAACGTGCTGATGGGATTGTATTGATTGATAACGAACGATGCATAGGTTGCAGGTTTTGTATTGCCGCCTGCCCTTACAGTGCCCGCTATTTGAACTGGACAAAGCCATTACATGATGACGAGGATAAAAACCTTACTTATAATGTTGAATTGAATGTTCCACAAAAAATAGGCACGATTACAAAATGTTTATTCAGTGCTGATTGTATTCGCGAAGGCAAATTGCCTTATTGCGTTTCAGCTTGTCCAAACGGTGTTTTTTACTTTGGGGATGAAAATGAAGACGCTGTAACGAATGGCACTACCAAGGAGACTGTACGATTCAGGAAACTGCTTGAAGATAACGGTGGTTACCAGTTAATGCCAGAACTTGGCACTAAACCACGGATTTACTATCTGCCTCCAAAGGGAAAAGAATATCCGTTTCAGGATAAAGACAGACCGGAAGCTGAAAAGCATTTGGAGGGATGAGAGCATCGAGTATCGAGCATTGAGTGTTGAGTGTTGAGCAAAGAAAGAAGATCAAAGGCAATAATTATAGACTTAATGTCGCGGATATTTAACACAATACAGAACTGACTTTATTTCTTTTTGAGGGATATGGGTAGGATAAAATTATTAAATCGTTTATTATGTCAGATCAAATCAACTACGAAAAAATTACTTCCGACCTGCTTCGCCCAATACGTTTAAACAAAGCATTCATTCTGTGGATGGGATTGTTGGGAGTTGCTTTGGTGATTTGCCTTTATGCTTATACCATTCAATTAAGAAACGGGCTGGGTGTAGCCGGAATCCGTGATTATGTATCATGGGGAATGTACATTTCAAACTTTGTGTTTTTTGTGGCTACCAGTCTGATAGGGATGCTTATAAGTGCTGTTCTGGGATTAACGGGGGTTAAATGGGCCTCTCCTTTAGCCAGAATTGCCGAAATCATTGCACTTGCATTTGCAGCCGTTGCCGGGTTGGTCATTGTTTCCGACATGGGTCGTCCCGACAGGTTGTTGTATGTGATTATTCACGGTCGAATTCAATCACCAATTGTATGGGATATTACAGTCGTGTCTGTTTATGTATTAATAAGTGCTTTACTCCTGTATTTACCACTTATCCCTGATATGAAAATCTGTGCCGATAAATTAGATAATATCCCCGGTTTTCAGCGAAAAATATATAAAGCATTATCCCTGAACTGGACCGGTTCGCTGGAACAACAGAAGATAATCAAAAAATCTACCCGTGCACTTGCAATTTTTATTATTCCGGTTGCCTTAGCTATTCATACAGTTACCTCCTGGCTTTTTGCCAATACTTCAAGGGCCGGTTGGGATTCGACAATCTTTGGCCCTTATTTCGTAACCGGTGCATTTGTTTGCGGTTGTGCTGCGGTGATCATTGCCATGTACTTTTACCGTAATAATTATAAACTTCATGATTATATCACCGATGCTCATTTTGATAATATGGGAAAACTGTTGGTGCTGGTGTCGTTGGTGTATCTGTATTTCAATTTGAATGAATACATGGTACCGGGATATAAAATGAAGAAATTTGAAGCTATTCATATCAATGAACTGTTTACCGGAGCCCATGCATTTTTATTCTGGTCAACCCAGTTGCTGGGACTGGTAATCCCCATTGTTGTCCTGCTGTTTAAGAAGATGCGAAAACCGTTCCCGATACTGATAATTGCTATCTTTGTTTTAGTTGGTGCGTGGTTCAAACGCTATATCATTGTTGTCCCCACCCAGGAACATCCATACCTGCCTATTCAGAATGTACCAATGAATTTCAAAATATACTCTCCGACTTTGATTGAAATACTGATTACAATTGCCCCTTTTATTTTAACTCTGATGATAATTACTATTTTATCGAAAGTGATTCCAATAGTTTCGATACATGAAACGGTGGAAGAACTGGAAGAAAGTAAGTAGTAGGTAGTAGGTAGTAAGTAGTAGGTAGTAAGAGGTAAGGAGTAAGAGGTAAATAGTGAAGTTATCATGCTGTTTTTAAAAGGATTATATAAAATAATTATCTAATAGCTTATGTGTAAAAAGAATATTGGTTTAAGAATTTCAACCATCATCATTGTTTCATTCTTCTGCCTGCAGCTGTTTGCACAGGACTGGAATATTCCGGTTGATAAAAAAGCAAAAAACAGCTATATTCCTTTTACAGGTGTAACAGCAAAGGCTGGTGAAACTTTGTTTACCAAAAATTGCATGTCGTGTCATGGTAATCCCGGGAAAAACAACAGCCTGAAGTCATTGAAACCCATTCCGCCAGATCTGGCCGGTACAATTACACAAAAACGTACGGATGGTGATTTATTCTATATCCTTACGACAGGACGTGTGATAATGCCATCGTTTAAGAATGTATTATCTGAAGATCAACGCTGGGAACTGATATCATATATCAGAACCTTCAATAAGAGTTATGTTCAGACCCTTTCCAAATTTGATCCCCGTAAGAGTAAACTGGTTAAAATTGAAATGACTTTTGATAAGAATACTCATTTGATTCGGGTACTTGCAGTAGCTACTGAAAAAACGGGTAGTGTAATTTTGAAAGATGATGAAGTGGAATTATTTGCAAACAGGTATTTTGGAAGACTGCGGATTGATAAATCACTTCGGACAAATAATGAAGGAATTGCATTCTTTAAATTTCCGAACGATTTACCCGGAGATAAAAACGGTATAATTCATTTAATTGCCAAGATAAGTGATGAAAATTATGGTGAAGTTGAATATAAAAACCAATTGAAAATAGGCATTCCCACTGACAAGCCGGGTCTGACTGAAAAGAGAGCCATCTGGAATGTTTTGGTAAAAGCACCGATTTGGCTTATTATCACCTATACTTCATGTGTTTTATTTTTTGGTCTGTTCTTATTATATATTTTATATAGTTTATGGAAATTAAAAAAAGCAGGTGTAACTAAAATTTAAGAACATGAAAAAACTAGCAATTATTGGAAGGATTCTTTTTGCACTCCCATTTGGATTGATGGGACTAAATCATTTTTTAATGACAGATGTTTTTGTCGGAATGATGTCATCATTTATACCGGGCGGGGCTTATACGATCCTTCTGACGGGTGCATTATTAGTACTCGCAAGCATATTTATTATTTTAAATTACAACTTAAAATTTGTTTGTTTTGGGCTTGCCGGGTTACTGTTTATTTTTATTGCCACTATTCATATCCCGGGATTATTTAATGCAGATCCAAAAATAGTACAAACATCTTTAATTGAACTATTGAAAGATACAGCTTTAATGGGAGGTGCCATCATGATTGCTCTTTATACGGATGCACTTAAAGAATTAGAATTAAGTCTCAAAAAAGGGAAACGTAAATAAACAAAAAATGAAAAAGAATTTCTATCTTGTTTTTATTTTTTTATTCAGTTTAACCGGTATAACATTTGCCCAGGTTACTAAAACACCCGAAGTGGGTATTGTGGAACATCTTGGTAAAACAATACCTCTGGATTTGAAATTTATCAATGATAAGTTTGACACAGTTACACTCAGGCAGCTGATCAATAAGCCGACCATTTTGTCGTTTGTTTATTTCGATTGCCCGGGACTTTGTTCACCACTACTGGAAGGATTGGGGACTGTAATTCAAAAAACGGATCTTACCCTTGGAAAGGACTATCAGGTCATAACAATAAGTTTCAATTTCAGGGATACACCTGAGAAGGCAAAAGCTAAAAAGCAGCGGTTTACTGAACGATACGCAAAAGGGCACAGTGATGGTTGGATTTTTCTGACGACCGATAGTGCCACTATATTTAAAATTACACATTCTACCGGATTTATAACGAAAGCAGTGGGTATGGATTTTGTACATCCATCTGCAGTAATTGCTATAAGTCCAACGGGGATGATAACGCGCTATTTGTATGGAATCACGTTTCAGCCGATTGATTTCAAAATGGCACTTATTGAAGCAAACAAAGAACAACCCCGGCCAACCATTCAAAAAGTGTTGTTGCTTTGTTACAGTTATGATCCGCAGGGGCAACGCTATACACTGGATGTCCTGAAGATTGCCGGAATACTTATACTATTCTTTATCCTTGTATTTGTTATCGTGTATCTGATTAAACCAAAAAAGAAAAAAACCGACAGAAATAAACGTATTAAATCTAACTGATTATCCAACTGAATACTTTGAAATAATTTAACTATGCGAAAATGACAATTTAAACCTGTGAGGTTTAACTGAGAATATGATACACTTCGTCAGGTAAGATTGCAACTATATACAATCGACGCCTTGCAGTGATCAAAAAAATAAATTTAGACGAATTGAAACTATGTAATCAATATGCATCCATTAAATTTATTTATTATGAAAAACAATCAGAATTGGTTAAGAAGGAATCCGTATTTTGCCGTTTTTTTGAATGACAAACTCTTTGATAATCATTTTACAAAGTGGATTATAATTTCGATTATTGTTTTGTCACCATTTGGCACAGTTAAATCATTACCCAGCTACGCACGCCAGACACAAATGTCCTGCACAGCATGTCATACATCTTTTCCTGAACTGAATTCCTTTGGAAGACAATTTAAAGAGAATGGTTATACTCTGACTACGGCAAGTACAATTAATGACCAAGGAGATACAATTAAGCCCAGAACAAGATTGAACTTATTAAACAATTTACCTTTGTCAGTTATGGTTCAATCTTCTTTTACTAGTATAGCAAAAGATGTTGTTGGGCAACAAAATAATTCCGGACAATTTCCACAACAATTAAGTATGTTTTTTGCAGGACAAATTGCTCCACATATAGGGTCATTTATTCAAATGACTTATGCTGATGGAAGTTTTGGAATGGATAATGCGGATATACGGTATGCAAATACAACAAGTTTTGGAACGAACAGCTTGCTTTACGGGTTGACCTTAAATAACAATCCGACATCACAGGACCTATGGAATACTTCACCTGCGTGGAGATTTCCTTATGCAAGTGCTTCAACAGCACCTTTTCCTGACAAATCAACTTTAATAGAAAGCCTGGGTGGTCAGGTTATAGGTGTAGGAGCCTATACACTTTTGAATAATTTTCTTTTTGCTGAATTTTCCACCTATCGTTCGGCTCAAATAGGGGCACATAATCCTCCGGATACTACCAATACAAATGTAGTTAAGGGCTTTATACCTTACTGGCGAATCGCACTCCAACACGAATGGGATAAGAATTATTTAGAATTAGGAACATCCGGGATTGCCTCTACGCAGTATCTAGCAGGGATTTCAGGTGCTTTAGATAAATTTATAGATATGGGAATTGATTTGCAATACGAACGCAGTCTGCCATATGGTTCTTTTTCCTTTCATACATCTTTTGTAAATGAAAATGAAGTTCGTGATTTGTCTGCTGAAACCAATTACAATTTCAGGACTTTTAAACTTGATGGAAATGTATTTTTTAAAAACGGATGTGGCGGGACAATAGGCTATTTTAATAATGCGGGTAGTGCTGATATTGCAAATTTTCCAAACGGGCAAAATAAACCGAACAGCAGTGGTTTTATATTTCAAATTGAGTATTTACCCTGGTATAATACTAAATTTGCAGCACAGTATGTTTCATATCAAAAATTTAATGGAAGTAGCAGTAACTATGATGGCATGGGTAGAAATGCTGCTAACAATAATACAATATATCTTTTGGCATGGCTTAGTTTTTAATCAGATTTAATCAGTTAAACAAATAAAAATAAATAATTATGAATCGTAAATTATTAGTTGGAGTATTCTCACTAATTGCATTTTTGCTGATTAGTGTGAATGTAGATGCAGTGCAACCAAAGGCGATGATAACCAAAGTGGAAATTGGACCAATAAATCCTCAGATGGTTAATTTAGGCAAAGGTTTATTTAATTCGAAATGTGTGGCTTGTCATACACTGGACCAAAATAAAATCGGACCTGCATTAAGAAGTGTGACAAAGGAAAGAAAACCGGAATATGTTATGAATGTTCTTTTAAATACTGCAAAAATGCAAAAGATAGATCCTGTTTATAAAGGGTTACTTGTAAAATTCAAGAATGTACCTATGCCTGATCCAAATTTAACTGAAGCACAAGCCAGGTCGATACTTGAATATCTAAGAACGGGAGAAAAATAATTAATAATTAAAAATTAAAAATTAATAATTACCGAGTTACTGAAATTAAAGCTTTTGCAGATTAATAAATAGATCACTAAATATCTATTATTATTATTTAATTATCGAAAATTTATATCTCCATGAAACATTCATGTCAGTGTGGAGATTTTATCACTAATATTTTAAAAATATATGGCAGATACGAATAGAAAAGAATATGTAAGTTATCTGGATGATCCAGGTAAGTACAAAGGGATATTCTCCTGGATTTTCACATTGGATCACAAAAGGATAGGACTCCTTTATTTGTATGCCATCATGGGATTATTCTTTGTGGGCGCAATAATGGGATTGTTAATGCGTATTGAGTTGATTGCTCCGGGTGAAACCATTATGAAACCGCAAACATATAACGGATTATTTACCGTTCATGGTATTATCATGATATTCATGGTGGTTATTCCGGGATTGTCGGTTGTATTTGGGAATTTCTTTTTGCCGATATTAATCGGGGCAAAAGATGTAGCTTTCCCGAAATTAAACCGGTTATCGTGGTGGATATATATCATTGGTTGTATGCTGGCGGTAGCTTCGCAGTTTATGCAACACGGACCTCCCGATACAGGGTGGACATTTTATGCTCCATATAGTACTACTACGGGTACAAATGTGATTATGGCAACATTTGCGGCTTTTGTACTTGGTTTTTCGTCCATTCTGACAGGTTTGAATTTTATTGTCACGATACACCAATTGCGTGCACCCGGAATGAAATTCTTTAATATGCCATTATTTTCCTGGGCTATTTACGCAACAGCCTGGACACAACTGCTTGCTACTCCAATTGTTGGAATTACTCTATTAATGCTTATTGCCGAACGTCTTTTCGGAATAGGATTCTTTAATCCCGATTTAGGTGGTGATCCGGTTTTATTCCAGCATTTGTTCTGGATATATTCACATCCGGCAGTTTATATTATGATCCTGCCCGCACTTGGAGTTATTACAGAGATCATTCCTACTTTTTGTCAAAAAAGGATATACGGTTATAAAGCCATTGCATTATCGAGTCTTGCAATTGCCGGTGTTGGTTTTCTGGTTTGGGGTCATCACATGTTTACTTCAGGAATGAGTGATCAGGCACGTTGGTTCTTTTCATTTCTTACTTTTCTGGTGGCTGTGCCAAGTGCCATTAAAGTATTTAACTGGCTTGCGACCATGTATAAAGGTTCAATTGATTTAAAACCACCGTTTCTTTATGCCCTGGCATTTATATTCCTTTTCACCATTGGCGGAACAACCGGACTTTTATTAGGTTCTGTAGCAACCAATGTACAGGTTCATGATACCGCTTTTGTTGTTGCACATT
>Ga0302288_1002097_pt1 | contig 12029 bp, 5 predicted proteins | sample III_Fen_N1_1_FD_194549 | JGI IMG/M metagenome (GOLD analysis project Ga0302288, IMG submission 194549) | Peat permafrost microbial communities from Stordalen Mire near Abisko, Sweden - III_Fen_N1_1 | ecosystem: Environmental > Terrestrial > Soil > Wetlands > Permafrost | place: Sweden: Abisko...
TACTGGTTAACACTGGTTGTCATTTTCACTTTTTATTTTCCACTGGTTAACACTGGTTGTCGGAAATCCTGGCGGATTTCCTGGCGGGTTTTTTTAACAACTCTTTTGCCCTATTCTTGCCCTATTAATATTTGAAATACCTGCTCCGTGAGAGCCTATTTTTAGAAATATTTTAAACTTATTTACAAGTTCGGAAAGTTCATTTGTTGCAATTCTTTTCGATATTTTGTTTACTCAGGCAGTGGAAATCCTTATGCTAACTAAAGATAAAGAAGGGGGAGACCTCTTTTTGTCCGTTCAGGCCAAGCTGATAATTTTCAGAACAAAGCTTTAATTTATGGGTTACTTGAAAATTTTTTGATTTTAATTGTGTGAATGATATAACATTTTTTTAAAATTTTGTAACTCTTTTGTGAGAGTATTACCTCAACTTTAAAGCAATTCAATTTTAGAAGTTGTATTAAATAAGTTTTTCAACTTTTAGCTTCTGACTTTTTATTTTGTCTTTGTTTTCTGGTCTCGAACTCTATTTAACAACTATGAAAACTAAAATCCGAATCCTGCATATCGATGATAACCTTCATGGCCGTCAGATTGTTAAAGATGCCCTCCAAAATGAGCAAGATGAGTTTGAAATAATAGAAACTAATAACCGAATCGAATTCGAACTGCACCTTAATAATACTGATTTTGATTTAGTATTAAGCGAATTTAATATTCTTGGGCTCGAAGGATTAAAAGTGCTTCAGATAATAAAGGAGAAGAAACCCGAAACACCTGTAATAATTGTTACCGACAGCGGTTCCGAAGAAATTGCCGCAGAAGCCATGAAATTGGGTGCTGCCGATTATGTAATTAAATCGGAAAAACACGTTCAGAACTTGAGTCCAACCATAAAAAAAGCGATTGAGAATAGAAAGATTCAGGATGAATATAAAGCAACTCTATTAGCGTTACGTAAAAGTGAAGAACGTTTTCGTTTACTTTTTAATAATAGTATAGATGCAGTCTTCCTCAATGTGCCGCATGGAGCAATCCTTGAAGCAAATACTGCAGCATGCAATATTTTTGGAAGGACTGAAGAAGGATTAAAGAAGGCTGGAAGAAACAGCATTATTGATGCTACTGACCCAAGACTGGCCATCCTATTAGAAGAACGTTCACGCACGGGCAAATGCAATGGTGAACTTACCGGATTGCGTAAGGATGGTACCCCATTTCCAATTGAAATTTCAAGTGCATTATTCCAGGATAATGATGGCAACGCACGAAGCAGCATGATTATCAGGGACATTACCGAGCGCAAACGGATGGAAGAATCTCTACAGGAAAGTGAAGGCCTTTATAGAAATTTATTTGAAAGCTTGTTGAATGGATTTGCTTATTGTAGGATGATTTTTGATAAAGAAAAGCCCAATGATTTCATATACCTTAGAATTAACAAAGCCTTTGAGAAATTAACAGGTCTGAAGGATGTTGTTGGGAAAAAAGTGTCCGAAGTTATCCCGGGAATACAAGAATCGGATCCGGAAATATTTGAAATATATGGGAGGGTTGCTTTAACAGGAAAATCTGAAACGTTTGAAATTTATGTGGAAGCATTAAAGATGTGGTTATTAATCTCAGTATATAGTCCACAAAAAGAATACTTTGTAGCCATATTTGATGCAATCACCAATCGAAAGCAGGCAGAAGAAGCACTTAAAGCATCGGAAGTCAGATACCGTCGCCTCTTCGAATCAGCCAAAGACGGCATTCTCATTCTCGATGCCGAAACAGGAATAATTGTGGATGTGAATCCATATTTGGTCGAATTGCTGGGTTACTCTACAGAACAGTTCCATGGAAAGAAAATTTGGGAAATAGGTGCATTCACTGATGTTATTGCCAACCAGTCTAAATTTCTTGAATTACAGCAAAAAGAATATGTACGTTATGACGACCTGCCTTTAAAAACCAGCGATGGCAGGAAAATTGCTGTTGAGTTCGTCAGCAATGTTTATGAAGTGAACAAACAAAAGGTAATCCAGTGCAATATTAGGAATATCACCGATCGCAAAAAAGCCGAAGAACAACAGATTATACAAACAACAGCCTTAGAAGCAACAGCTATTAACGTTGTTATTACCAACGCCGAAGGGACAATAATATGGGTAAATAATGCTTTTACCATTACGACGGGTTACAGTAAAGAAGAAGCAATAGGGAAATCTCCCAGTATCTTGAAATCCGGAAAGCATGATAAGTCTTTCTATAAAAATTTGTGGAATACTATTAAAGCAGGAAAAGTATGGCAAGGTGAGGTCATCAATAAACGAAAAGATGATAGTTTATTAACCGACGAAATGACTATAACTCCCGTGCTGGATAAGAACGGCGTAGTACGTAATTTTATAGCCCTTAATCATGATATTACCGAGCGAAAACGAGAAAGAGATGCTTTGAGCGAAAACGAACAACTTTTATCGAACACTCAAAAATTTGCTCATATAGGAAGTTTTAATTTATTTTTAAACAGCAAGGAATTGAGGTGGTCCGATGAATTGTATCATATTCTGGGATTACAAAAAGATACATTTAAAGTAACTGCTGAATCTTTCATGAATTGCATTCATCCGGACGATAGAAATTCTATGCAAAACTGGATAAGAAAAACATCAAGTGGAATTAATACGGAAGATTTAGATTTCAGAATTGTAAAGCCCGATGGATCAATTCGAAATATCTATGGCTCAGGTAAACTTCAAAGCGATACGGATGGTAAACCGCATCACATAATTGGTTCGGCACAAGATATCACAGAAAGAAAAAATATTGAAAAAGCATTAAAGGAAAGTGAAGAGAAATTTCGGTCTCTACTGGAAAATTCTGCTGACGCTATATTTATTACTAATCCAATGGGTAAGTATATTTTTACCAATAAGGCTGCAACGGATTTACTTGGGTACTCATCAGAAGAAATGCTGCTTAAAACTATTGCAGTCCTTACACCTAAAGATAAAATAAGGGGCTATTTTGAATTTTTAACTGAGATAAAGAGCAAAGGAAAAATTTTTGCAGAAATTGAACTTTTAAAAAAAGACGGCAATTATGTATCAACTGATTTAAACTCGGTTTTATTACCTGATGGCAACGTTTTTGCTAGTTGTAGGGATATTACTGAACGTAAACAGGCCGAGGCTGAAATACTCAACCTGAATGCTAACCTTGAACTAAGAGTAGAAGAAAGGACAGAACAGTTAGCGAAGACAAATAAAAATCTTTGGGTTGAAATTGGAGAACGTAAGCAGACAGAGGAATCACTTCGCACAAGTGAGGATCGTTTGCATCTTGCTACAATTGCGGGGAATATCGGCATATGGGATTGGGATGTTGTAAAAAACGAACTCTCCTGGGATGACAGCATGTACTTGCTTTACGGTATTCGCAAAGAAGATTTTAGTGGTGCTTATGAGTCCTGGAGAAGTACCCTACATCCCGATGATCGTAAGTTTGTTGAAGATGAAGTACAAGCCGCCATTCGTGGCGAACGGGAATATGCCCCTGAGTTTCGCATCGTTCAGCCAGATGGCGCTATCCGGATTATTAAAGCCGCCTCCCAAACCTTTCGGGAGCAGAACGGCAAAGCCCTGCGCATGATCGGCACCTGCATCGACATTACTGAACAAAAGCACGCGGAAGAAGAAATTAAGGAAGCAAAAGTCCAAGCCGAGCAGGCAAACAAGGCGAAGAGTGAATTTTTGTCGAATATGAGCCATGAAATCAGGACCCCAATGAATGCTGTTTTAGGCTATGCGGAATTGTTAAACAATGTGTTGGAAGATAAAACCCAGAAAGACTACCTCAAATCTATTATGTCAAGCGGGAAAACACTGCTGACATTAATAAATGACATTCTCGATCTTTCTAAAATAGAAGCAGGAAAATTAGAATTATCCTTCGATTATGTAAATACACTTTCCTTTTTTTCCGAGTTCGAACGTATCTTTTCATGGAAGGTTGCTGAAAAAGGCTTGACATTTATCCTCGACATTGTTTCTGGTATGCCGGCAGGAATTTATGTTGATGAAACCAGGCTACGGCAAATAATACTTAACATTATTGGGAATGCCGTAAAATTTACCTCAAAAGGTCATATAAAGCTCAAAGTCTATCTCGAAAATCCACATGTCGTTAAATTATCAAATGAAAAATCGGAAGAATTTATTGATTTGGTATTGGAAATTGAAGACACAGGAATAGGTATTTCAAGAGAATTTCAAGATCATATTTTCGAACCATTCTCTCAGGAACAACACAAGAACCAGTTTGGAGGCACAGGATTGGGGCTGGCAATTACCCGGCGACTTCTTGACTTGATGAATGGTACGATTCAATTTCAATCAAAATTAAAAAAAGGAACTACCTTTCAAATAAAGATACCGAATATTACTTATTTACGTGACTTCGAAGGGGCACCCGAAAGTATTCAAATCGACCCGGCCAATATAGTTTTTGAAAAAGCAAAAATTCTTATTGTCGATGATGTTGCCCTTAACCGGAAATACTTTGTCGATGCCCTTAAAAACTCCAATATTGAAATCATTGAAGCCGAAGATGGTCTGACTGCCTATAATCTGGCAAAAGATATTGTACCTGATATCATTGTTACCGATTTACGCATGCCTAAGCTCAACGGGTTTGGTTTGTTAAAGAAAATACAGGGCAATGCGAAACTAAGCCATATTCCGATTATTGCCTATTCGGCCTCTGCAATGAAAGAACAAAAGGAACACATATTCAATTGTAAATTTTCAGGATTTTTAATTAAACCAGTTCGGGTTACTGATTTATATATTGAACTAATGAATTATTTACCCTATAAAAGCATTAGGACGCTCGAAAAAGACAATTCAACCCAGCAAGGATTATTAGAAATTAACGATATGCAGGGTCTGATACATTCTCTTGAAACTGTATATACTAATGTTTGGAAGAAATTTGCAGTTAGGCAACCAATGGACGAAGTCAAGGAATTCGGGGGAAATTTAGAAAATCTAGGCAACGCCCATAATGCTGAAATAATTAAAAAATATGGGAATGAATTAATGACTGCTGCTGAAAATTTCAATATTGATTCAATATTGAAACTTCTACATAAATACCAAGGCATTGTTGAAAAAATTAAAGAATATCAGTCAAACAATTAGTAATATGATTATGGAAAATCTAAATAAATCCCAATCATCTATACTGATAGTGGATGATAATCCTAAAAACCTGGAAGTATTGGGGAAATTATTGCAGGTGGAAAAGTACAAAATCGAATTCGCCATAAACGGTAATGCCGCCTTGGAATGGTTAGATTTAAGACAATTTGATCTTATTTTGCTGGACATAAACATGCCAGGCCTTAATGGATTTGAAGTATGTAAAAAAATCCGTTCCAACCCGCAATTGGACAATACGCCTGTTATTTTCTTATCGGCCGAGAATGAAAGGGAAAGCATATTAAAAGGCTTTGAACTTGGAGCACAAGATTATGTTACAAAACCTTTTGATAGCAGGGAGTTAATAATGAGGGTTAAAACGCACCTTTTGCTGAAAAAAAGCATAGAAGAACTCGAAGGACTAAACACATCACTTGAAGAAAAAGTTAAGGAACGCACCCTTCAGCTAAATGAAGCCAAAGAACGGGCTGAAGCAAGCGATCGTCTAAAAACCGCTTTTATGAACAATATTTCGCATGAAATCAGAACTCCACTCAATGGCATTCTTGGGTTTGGAACCTTAATTGTCGAATCTGATATTACAATGGAAGAAAAGGAGGAATATTTGGAAATTCTAAACTTCAGTAGCGACCGTTTGATGAATACCATTGACGAGATTATGGATATATCCCTGATTATGTCTGGAAATATGAAAGTGCACCCTCAACCAATTGATATTTCTTTGTTGTTGACGAAAGTTTTTGAGGATTTTCAAAAGCCCTGTATGAAAAAGAATCTGGATCTTAAAATGAAATTTCCCGATAATGCTGAAAATTTTATCCTGAATACGGATGGAGAAATACTGCAAAAGGCCGTTTCTAAACTGGTAGAAAATTCGGTGAAATTTACTAAAGAAGGAAGTATTACTCTGGGGTTTGAACTAATAAATAATGAAATCGAAATCTTTGTAAAAGATACAGGCCAAGGTATTGAAAAGGATTCACAAGAGCTTATTTACAAGATTTTTATGCAGGAAAATGTATCTAGTACCCGTGGTTATGAAGGAATTGGGCTGGGGTTATCCATTTCCAAAGGCATCATGCAATTGCTTGGTGGAGAAATACGTTTAGAATCGACAAAAAATAAGGGGACTACTGTTTTTTTATCCCTTCCGAATATTTCATCAACAGTTTCTTCAAAACCAAAGAATTCAACAAATGCAATCAAAGTTGGGGAAAAGCCACTCCTATTAATCGCAGAAGACGACGATTCCAGTTACGCTTTGGCAGAAATATTGTTGAGAAAAGACAACAATATTCTAAGAGCTTACAATGGACAAGAAGCAGTTGATTTGTGCAGGAAACATCCGGATATCACCCTTGTTTTGATGGATATTAAAATGCCAGTCATGAATGGCATTGAAGCAACTCATCTAATCAAATCTTTCCGAAATGATTTGCCAATCATAGCAGTTACCGCTCATGCACAAAATGGCGATGAGTTTAAAATAAAAGAGGCAGGATGTGATGACTATATTTCAAAACCAATTAACAAAACGAAATTACTTTCGTTAATTCAAAAATATTTTAAGGAATAATGCTGCGTAAATTGATAATTAAACGACAAATAATAAAGCAAATACATTCCCTAAGGATTACTTGATATCCACTAAGGCTCAGTGTACAATCACTAAGGATTACTTGACAATCGCACAAGCTTAACGTACAATCAAAATGGGTTATTTGACATCCACTAAGGGTTAGTGAGCAATCACTAAGGGTTACTTGACAACCGGAGGTGCTTATTGTACAGTCATTAGAGGGGAGTTGATATCCAGGGAGGCTTGGTGTACAAATTTTTAATGAAAAATGAAAAATTATGAAAGAAAGTTCAGCGAGGCTAATCCAAGCAGTAAAAATAATTTCTGATTAGGATCACTGAACTTCGCAGTGAACAATTTAATTCTTCTGCATGGTGAATTCTACACCACTGACCTGGGAGTATTCGGGAGAGGTAGCGCCGAAAACAGATTTGACATATTTTTTGAAATCTGACGCTACTTTAACCAGACCGGTTTCCCGGTCGTAGAAGAGCTTGTTGCGGCTGATCCGGGCATTGCTGAGCACCATCTGCGTGGTTTTGACGGCCTCATTGTTTTTCTTGAAATCGGCCAGCAGCGCTTGCAGGGAAGAGAGTTGGAGATCCGGTTCGTTGGGATGGTAGCCGGGTTGTTCCGAGAGCAGTTGGGTCAGTTTTTCGAAGTTCTCCATCCGGCTATCCAGACTCAACCGGGAGGTGGAGCTCGTTGGGGACTTCGCCTCCTGGCTTTCGGCATTTTCCGGAGAAGGAGTTATCGCCTGTTTGCGATTCCTGGTCCCCTGCAATTTTTTGTTGAGCGCTTTTACACCGGTGCATACGGCAGGACTTACATCGCTCGCTTCGACTGAATTGAGAATACGGGTAAGCAGTACATTCAGTCCTTCAAATCGATGCTGCTGGACTTCTACCGCCACACTCCAGTTGGTGAAATTGGTGTTGAGGGTAACCAGGTTTTTTTGCGCCTCTTCTCTAAGGGAGTTGAGGGCCGGGAGGGTAATGGATTGTTTGGAAGGATTGTAACCGGTTCCAAATCCGGAGGCGAATGTGATCAGGGTACCAAGGTTTGCAACATTCTTTGCATGACCTTTTTCAGAAAAATTAGTCATAATAAAATGTTTTAGTGTATAAGTTAATACAACTAATGGCCAATAGGTTACCCTCCAATTACCGAAAAGAATCGCAGCACTGGCTCTCCCGTTGTACCATTGCTGGGCCGGATCTGTAAAAGAAGGCCAATTCAGTCCTGGCCGACGTCTTCAATGACTATTAGAATGTAGGAGTATTGATGATTATGCAGGCAGGGGGGAAATGGCGTCGGTTGCGCTGGTGACCAATCCGGTCAAATTATTTGTATGGTTCTTCTAGTGCAATAATGATGAAACAGCCAGAATCATGTAAAAGGCCAATCGCGGAATTTGATTGGCTTTTTACATAAAATAATACTGACCGATTACACAGCCATCTGTTTCAATAAAATCTAAAATTCAAACAACAATTATTAACTTATCTCACCTACCTTTTTGGTTCAATATTGGGGAGTATTATAAACATCCACGCTGAATACTTCATCACAAAACCTCCAATTTCCTCAAAATCATAGGATAATCCTAATGCTAAAGAAAAACACCAACAAGTCAACCTAAGTGTTTGATTCTATGCTAAGATTCAGCTAATCCATAATCCTAATAAATTTCGCTCAAACTAAATTGCTTTTTAAACATTATTCAACTATTTATGGTCTAGCCAATTAGCATTAAATTATTCCATTTCACATATATTTATCTCCTTAAATACTGAGTATCAACGAATTTTAAGCATATTTGTTCTAAATCTTTGAAACTAAATTAACCAATGTGGAAACGCTCTTCGTGCTTTTACACAAGACCCAATCTAGAGCAAGATATTAATTGCATTACTGACCTGAATTATTTATTCTAAGAACGCCTAAGATTTCAAATTAAAATATGAAGCAATGATTGTAAATAGTGTCAATATCAAGAAATTTCGAGGATTTGATAATGTTCAATTTGCGTTAGGAACAAATCTGACTTTAATTGCTGGACAAAATGGCACACAAAAGACTACATTATTAGGAATTATAAGTCAACCATTCACTATTTCTGAAAAAGAAAATCCCTTATATGGAGAAAAACCTCTCTGTGGTGGAAATTACAGGTCATTATTTAGTGAAAAATTTAAACTCTCGGACTCTTTTGACCTTCCCAAAAAACATGAATGGACTTTGAACTTAAATTCAGCAACTGAGACAGAATTCACTGTTGAAAGTATTAAAAGAGATAAAGCGAGTAATTCCGGGATTCGTTTTTGGAAAAAGGGTGACCGTTCCAAAGGATCTGGCTATATCCAAATTCCAGTTATTTATTTAAGCTTATCCCGATTATTTCCAATTGGTGAGGATATGAATATTGAGTCAAGCTCTGAAATTGTACTTTCAACTGCTGAGTTGAGTTTTTATCAGGAGTGGCATAATAAAATCCTAGTCATACCTGATATAACAATGACAAGTGTAGATTATTTGGCGAGTAAACAAAAGAATACGCTTGGAGCAAATACTTCTTACTATGATTGGAAGATGAATTCTGCGGGACAAGATAATATCGGAAAAATATTGTTGTCTATTTTATCATTTAAACGATTGAAAGAGAAGCACGGGATTGCATATAAAGGGGGTATTCTGGCTATAGACGAGTTGGACGCAACACTTTATCCTGCTTCTCAATTGAAGCTAATTGAGGCTTTACGGAAGTTTTCTTCACAATATGAGATTCAAATTATTTTTACAACACATTCTTTAAATATTATTGAAAAAGCTTGTGAATGGAAGGATGATCCAAAACTTAACGGGCAGGTGAACGTAGTATATCTGCAGAAATTTGATGCTCAAGTCAAGGTTGTTGATGATATATCGTTTGAGATAATTAAGAACAAACTTAACGTTGCACTTTCTTTAAGGCAAAAAATAAAAAAAATTCCTGTCTTTACGGAAGATAGTGAAGCAATTTACTTTATAAAATCAATATTAAAGAGTGAGTCCTCGTCATTGCAGTTTTTGGATTGTAAATTAGGCTGTGACAATTTGATTGATTTGTGTAAGAGGAATATTGTTGGATTTAAATTTCCAGAATCAATGATTATACTAGATGGAGATGTAAAAACATCTTCATCAAAAATGAAAACAATAAATAACTGTAAAAATATTTTGGTTTTACCGGGTAATAAATCTCCTGAAAGACTTATTGCTGATTACCTTAATAATCTGTTGGATGTCTCACCAAATTGGAATAAAATATATGATGGATACACTAAGCAATTAGTATTTCGTGATATTACTTTGGATGAAATAATGAAAGATCGTAATAAAGCTAAGTATTGGTTTAATTCTCAGCGACAGTACTGGGGAAGGAATTGTGCTAATATCTTAAAAATGTGGATTTTGGAAAATCAAAAAGAAGTAGCGGATTTTATAGCTAATTACAAAAGCTTAGCAGAAAAACTTAACAAACTTTTGCTCAATTGAAACCTTCTATTTTGAGCATTTAAACATTGACCAAAAAATTGGTGACTTATTCTAAGATTATGTGTTATCTGATTCTATATTAAACTGGCATAAGATTTTTAAGTCCTATATCAATGTGTTTCAAAGTGCATTTTTTAGGAAGAGTCAAATTGTCAGAAAACACAAAAATCTCTTTGCCTTTATAAACCTTAGCCCCAGTGTATTGTAAATCATAAAAAAAGTAACGCCTGTCTTTGTACAGATTTACGATATCAGGAACACAATCGTAAGATAGAACCCAATTGAGTTTTATTTCATTTTGAATAACTTTCGCGATTCTGGCATGGTCAGTCTTTTTATACGCATTCAAATACAATTCACTACCTTTTTCATAATAGGGAGGGTCTAAATAAATTAGAGTATTTGGAGGGAGATTAGGAATATAATTTTGAATATAAATCTCTGCATCAAGATTTGTTAAAAAGATATTGTCTTTAAATCTTGTAATTGCTTCAATTCTTCTAATTAAGTCATTACGAGAGAATCTAGCATCCATTTTATAATTACCTGTTTGGTCAAGTCCTCCAATTACTCCAGCAGATAAGACTCCGGAACGGTTACACCTGTTTAAATAGAAAACACTAAAGCCAAGCTCTAGTTTATTACTTTTATCAGATTCTTTAACAATAGCCTTCCTTTTTCTCCACTCGTCAATTGTCATTGATGCAGATGCAATCATTTTGCATAATTCATCTGGTTGATTAATTACTGAATGCCAAAAAGAATAAATTCCAAAATCAGAATCGTTTAAATGAATGCTTGAAACTTTTCTTGTTAACAAAAGTTCAATTCCAACACCGGCACCGCCCGCGTATGGTTCAACATAGTGCCCATTAATTATTTCATTTTCATTTATCAACTCCTCTAAAAACGGAGAGAGACGTTGCTTTCCGCCCGGGTAACGTAAAGGTGATCTGTAATTTCCCATTAATTCATAACTTCTAATAAAGGATAAATATTACCAAACATAATACAGATATCTGAAGGAACAATTGAAAATGATGGATTATGTACAAGTTGATTCATTGAAGTAACTGATAAAATCCCATTCGATTTGCCAATTTCAGTCATAGACCCATGGAGGATTTTAACCATTGATGCATTTGAATTGTTATTAGTCAAATGTGCTGTAATCCCATTAAGAACCTCTATCAATGATTTGTCTTTACCTCCTGATTTTGTCATACTTAAATTATGGTCTGCAGAATATGCCTTTCCTGAAATCTCGAACATACTTCGTAGGACAAAACAAAATGCAATAGGATTATCCGCTATTTTTAGTTTTCTCAGTTCGTCTCTTAAAGTAACGACTTTTTGTCTATTAGTTCCTCGTGGAGCGAATTTTTTTAATAATGTGGCTACGTGCTTTGGATCGTTAACTGCAAAAGCTTTAGGTGCTAAAGGAGTAACATTGGGTGACAAAGGAGATGCATCAGTCGAATGGTTATTTCTTGTAAAGCTTGTTTCTTGTTGCTGTGAGTTTTGAGAAGGAACCTCAATAGTTGGATTTGTTTGAATGGATTTCGGATTAACCGAGTTTGTGGTATCCGCACTTGTAATTGTCTGAACTTGAATATTTGAGGTATTTGATGAAGGAACCACAATTGGAGGAATGCCGTAATTGGTCGGAAAATCCAATTGCGAACTCCGCACAGTCTCAAACT
>Ga0302288_1002103_pt1 | contig 12017 bp, 7 predicted proteins | sample III_Fen_N1_1_FD_194549 | JGI IMG/M metagenome (GOLD analysis project Ga0302288, IMG submission 194549) | Peat permafrost microbial communities from Stordalen Mire near Abisko, Sweden - III_Fen_N1_1 | ecosystem: Environmental > Terrestrial > Soil > Wetlands > Permafrost | place: Sweden: Abisko...
TATGCTGTTTTTCTTCAGTATCAGAAACGAAATGTTGAGGCATTGTCGGAACTGGAAACGATGATCAACATTAACTCAAAAAACGATCAAACCTGGATACGGATCATCCAGATTTATATAGGGGACAGAAATTACAAAAAGATATTGGCAACAACGGCCAGTGCCATTGAGAATCTGCCAAAACTTCCAATATGGTATTTTTATCGGGGCATTGCACAATTTCAACTTGCCGATTACCGGGAAGCTCTGGCTTCTTATCAGACGGGATTGCCATTGATCACTGCTGAGCAGTCCGATCTGAAAAGTGATTTTTATTCGCAGATTGCGGATATTTATTTTAAATTAGAGAAAAAAGATTCCGCTTTTGTGAACTATGAAGCTTCACTGGTAGCAAATCCGAAAAATATCATGGTCATGAATAATTATGCCTATTATCTTTCGTTGGATAAGACTGATTTGAAGAAAGCGGAACGAATGAGTTCAAAAACGGTGGAACTGGAACCTAAGAATAGTACCTATCTGGATACCTATGCCTGGATTTTATATCAGGAAGGAAATTATTCGCTGGCAAAATTTTACATAGAGCGCGCCATCGATAACATGCCCAAGAATGAAGACTCCGGAGTGATACTGGAGCACTATGGGGATATATTGTGGATGAATGGCAAGGATACCGGGAAAGATGATGCAAAAGCATTGGAGATGTGGAAAAAATCATACGATGCGGGTAATAAAACAGACACGTTGAAGGACAAAATCACCAATAAAGGGTGGAAGAGAAATGAGACGGTAGACGGTAGTAAATAGTAGGTAGATGATAGTAGGTAGTAGGTAGAAAATAGTAGGTAGAAGATAGTAAGTAGAAAAGAAAAGAGAAGATAGTAGTTAGTATACAGAAGGATACAATAGTAGTTATTTATCAATAAACAAAGGAATAAGAATTCAGTAAAGTAAAATAAGACGATGAAACATAAAATAATAATATTTTCAGTGTTTGCCCTGCTGATCATGTCAGCATGTAAAACAACGCGGACAGTATCAAAACCAACACTTCCAGCAGCAACAACAAACGGTGTAGCACAATTTATTGAGCAAGTTAATAAAGTTGAGCCTCAGTTTAGAACGGCGAACATTAGTAAAATGTCATTGGCATTTAATGTGAATGAACGGCAGGTGAACGTTTCGGCAGTATGTAAGATTAAAAAAGATACAGCTATTTTTATCTCCATTCAGCCGTTTATGGGTATCGAGTTGTTCAAAGCTGAACTGCTGCCCGATAGCATGAAAGTGTTTGACAAGATGAACCATAAGTATTACGTCACGGATTATGGCTTTTTCAGTAAACGGTTTGGTGTAGACGTTGATTTCTATAGTTTTCAGGCTTTACTTTCCGCCAGGTTATTTTGCATAGGTAAAAAAGAGATAAATCCGGATAATTGCAAGCTCACCGCTTTGGGATCCGGCCAAAATAGCATAGAATATAGCACAGAGAAAATTCTTCAGAACACTCAGATTTCAGCTCTTAATGTGATTCAACAGGTTGTTCTGAAAGCCAAGAACAGCGATTATCAATTACAAACCGATTACTCGGACTATACAGTTGTAAATGGTGTAAACTTTCCACAGAAGATTTCACTGCAAGCAACAAGCCAAAAAAGCAAGGCAACTTGTGATTTTTCAATTCTGAGAGTTGAGTTTAATACCAACATAAAGCTTTCACCAACAAATCCCGATCGATATACCCTTGGTGATATTGATCAACTGCTTAAGAAATAATCGAGTTAAAAGAAAAAGATTTCATTAAAAATTACATTGATGCGCTTCCAAAACCATTACCGAATATTCGTCCTGGTGTTTTCACTGATGACGGTTGTTTTTTCTGTTCAGTCACAAACTGTTAAGGAGCTAGAAGCTCAGCGTAAACAAACGCTTCAGAGACTGGAAACAACCAACAAGATGCTGAATGAAACGAAAAGTTCCAAGCGAAGTTCGTTGAATAAACTTACGATTATAAAGAAAAATATCACCGAACGGAAAGTGTTGATTCAAAACATCAGTTCTGAAATCGGACAATTGGATACCGAAATTGTACACCTGGACCAGGAAAAAGGCAAGCTGCAAATCAAGTTGGAAACGTTGAAATCGGACTATGCCAGGCTGGTACAGGAAGCTCATTTCAAGCGGAATATGTATACTAAAATTATGTTTGTGCTTTCAGCCAAAACGTTTGACCAGTCATACAGGAGGTTACGCTATTTACAGGAGTATTCGACTTACCGAAAAGATCAGGTGCGTGAAATTGAAAAAATAAAAGCGGAAATTATTCATAAAAACGACAGCCTGCAAATACACAAGACAACCAAGGTAATGGTGGTTCAACAGAAAGAAACGGAAGCTCAGAGTCTGACTAAAGCAGAGAAAAACGAAAAGGGTATGCTCACTGACCTGCAAAAAAAGGAAAAGAGTCTGCGTGCCGATCTGAAAATCCAGCAGAAAAAAGCGAATGACCTGAATAATAAAATTGAACGGATTATTGCTCAGGAAGTTCGAAAAGCGGAAGCCAGACGTCAGGCAATACAGAAAAAACGTATGGCTGATGAAAACAGGCGTTTGGCTGAAAACAGACGTATAGCTGAAAATAAACGTATTGCGGACAATAAACGAATAGCAGAAGAAAACAGACGAATAACAGCAGAGAACAGACGAATAACAGCCGAAAACAATTCAAAAAGTGCAGCCAGGACAACTTCAAAAAGTACCCCGACACCTAAGATTGAAACGAAAGCCTTAAAACCGGAAATTAAAGCTCCTGCTGCCAATACTTCGTCTGACTTGTCTTCGTCATCACTTACCAGGGAAGAGACACTCCTTTCCGGGAACTTTGAACGGAACGTAGGGCGCTTGCCATGGCCAACATCAAATGGATTTATCAGCGGGCATTTTGGGATACAACAGCATCCGGTACTGACGCATGTAACCACGAATAATAAAGGAGTTTATATTCAAACACCTTCAGGGAGTAACGCCCGTGCGGTTTTCGAAGGAATAGTCACACAACGGTTCTCTATTCCGGGGAGCAATAACGGAGTCATTATTCAACATGGAAATTACCGTACAGTGTATGCCAACCTGACACAAATCTATGTACGTGAAGGTGAACATGTAAGTGCCAAACAATCCATTGGTAAAATTTACACCGACGATGAAGACGGGAATAAAACAGTATTATACTTTCAGGTATGGAAAGATAAGAGTGTACAAAATCCCGAAAGATGGATTAGCCGATGAGAGTTTGATTAATTAGGTGACTGGTTGATCGGTCGACTGGTTGATTGAATAAAGTGATTGAGAATAAGGATGTTTTTTTAATAACTTTCCGAAGGTAATAACTTTGAAAAAGTTTAATAGGAAATAATATAACTGGAAATTAAATTCTTATGGAAGAGTTTGTAAATGAGTTGCAATTAGTCGATTATGGCGATAGTAATATTATCACCCTCGAAGGACTCGAACATGTTCGTCGTCGTCCGGGAATGTATATCGGTAAGTTAGGTGACGGATCACATGCCGACGATGGAATTTATGTATTGCTCAAGGAAGTTCTTGACAACTGTATTGATGAATATCGTATGGGTGCGGGTAAATCCATTGAAGTGCGTGTAAATGATGGTAGGGTGGAAGTGCGCGACTATGGCCGGGGTATTCCTCTTGGCAAAATGATAGAAGCTGTTTCCATTATGAATACGGGTGGTAAATATGACTCCAAAGCATTTAAAAAATCGGTTGGATTGAATGGTGTTGGTACAAAGGCGGTCAATGCACTTTCGGCTAAATTCGTAGTTCAGAGTTTCAGGGAAGGGCTAAGCCGTAAAGCTGAGTTTGAAAAAGGAAAACTGGTAAGCGATTCAGATATTTTCAGCGACAATACCGATCGTGGTACACTTATATATTTCGAACCGGACATCACTTTGTTTGAGAACTACTTTTACAAAGATGAATTTATTGAAACAATGCTACGCAATTACGCGTACCTCAATACCGGCCTGACCATTAATTTTAATGGCAAGAAAATACTCTCGAAAAACGGGTTGACTGACCTGTTGAATGAGAATATAACCGCTGAGCCACTCTATCCGATTATTCACCTGAGAGGCGAAGATATTGAAATAGCATTTACCCATAGCGACCAATACGGGGAAGAGTATTATTCGTTTGTAAACGGTCAGCACACAACTCAGGGCGGTACACACCAAAGTGCTTTTCGTGAAGCAGTGGCTCGTACTATTAAAGAGTTTTATTCCAAAAACATGGAACTTGCCGATATCAGGAACGGGATAATAGCTGCAGTGGCTATCAGTGTTGAGGAACCGATTTTTGAATCACAAACCAAGACGAAACTTGGTTCACGCGATATGGCCAAAGATGGTATCTCGGTAAATAAATTTATTTCCGACTTCCTGAAAAAGGAACTTGATAATTATCTGCATCGTAACAGCGAAACGGCAGGTATTTTACTTCAGAAAATACAGGACTCGGAAAAAGAACGAAAAGCAATTGCCGGTGTTACCAAGCTGGCACGCGAACGGGCAAAGAAAGTAAACCTGCACAACAAAAAACTCCGGGATTGCAGGATTCATTACAACGATTCGAAAGGCGAGACAGATAGTTCCTGCATTTTTATTACCGAGGGTGATTCTGCCAGCGGTTCCATTACTAAAAGCCGGAATGTAAATACACAGGCTGTATTTAGTTTGAAAGGGAAACCCCTAAACAGTTATGGGCTTACCAAGAAGATTGTATACGAGAATGAAGAGTTCAACCTCCTCCAGGCTGCATTGAACATTGAAGACGGTATAGAAGGCTTGCGTTACAACAAAGTGATAGTAGCGACCGATGCGGATGTTGACGGCATGCATATCCGCTTATTGTTGATCACATTTTTTCTTCAGTTCTTCCCTGATCTTATTAAAAAAGGTCATGTTCATATTCTGCAAACTCCTCTTTTCAGAGTGCGGAGTAAAAAGGAAACCCTGTATTGCTATTCTGAAGATGAACGCTTGGCGGCATTGGCAAAGCTGGGGGCAAATCCGGAGATTACCCGATTCAAAGGACTGGGAGAAATATCACCGGATGAGTTTCAACACTTTATAGGCAAAGATATGCGCCTTGATCAGGTGTCATTGAAGAAAGAAGATGCTGTTGCAGATTTATTGTCTTTCTATATGGGGAAAAATACCCCGGAACGCCAGAATTTTATTATTGATAATCTGGTGGTGGAAGAGGACATAGACTGATTTACTATTTATTCATTTACAATTTACTATTTAAAAATAAATGGGCATATCCTATTACAGCCAGGATGACTCTCCGGATATTAATCCGGATGAGTACTACATGAAACAAGCACTCCAGGAAGCTCTCCTGGCCTCTAGACGCGACGAAATACCCGTTGGTGCTGTAATTGTATGCCGGGGTCGAATTATTGCCCGTGGACACAATCTGACTGAAACGCTCACTGACGTCACCGCACATGCCGAAATGCAGGCTATCACGGCTGCTGCCCAGTTCCTTGGAGGAAAATACCTGACCGATTGTACCCTGTATGTTACTGTAGAACCCTGTGTGATGTGCGCCGGAGCATTGGGCTGGTCCCAAATAAGCCGTATTGTCTATGGTGCTTCTGATGAAAAGCGTGGCTACTTTCGTTTTGCACCGAATGCTCTCCACCCTAAAACAGAAGTTGTGAAGGGTGTACTGGAAGAAGAATGCAGCAAATTGATGAAAGATTTCTTTAAGTCGAAGAGGTGATTCGTTAATTGATAGAACCAGTTTATTCAGGCTTTTACGTATCAACCACCCTAATTGATTAATTACCCAATCAGCTAATTAAATTTTTAAATGAATTACCACCAGCTCTGATTCTGTTCCAATGCGGTATTGTGGTCCCCAGATCCCAAGGCCGGAAGAAACGTAGAAGTGTGAATTGCCTTTTTTCAAATAGCCATAACCCAATTCGTATATCTTTTTGACAAAGAGGTTCCCCGGAAAGAATTGTCCGTTATGTGTATGTCCTGAAATCTGAAAATCTATGTTATTCTTTTCGGCTTCATCCAGATGATAGGGTTGATGATCCATTAGAATCCTTGGGAGATTTACATTTAATCCGGTTACCAATTCCTTAAGTGATTTCCGTTTTGTATTAGTCCTGTCATCGCGTCCTATCAGATAAAAACTACTATCGACCAGACATACAGAATCTCGTAATACTATAATCCCCGACTCTTTTAGATAATCAGCCGTTGCAGTGGGAGTCTCGGCATAATGTTCATGGTTTCCGTTTATAGCATAAACTCCAAGAGGTGCTTTGATAGCCTGGAATTCTTCCATCATATTTTGCTCAATAACAGGTATCATTGACCTGTCGGATACATCGCCTGCCAGTAATACAATGTCCGGATGTTGATCATTAATCATTTTTACATAACCCTGCAACATCTTTTTATCAATTGATATACCGAGATGAAGATCACTCACAGCTACAATTTTTAAGTCCCTGTTTTGTTTGGGGTTTTTTGTGCTGAGATTCAATGTGACTATTTTAGGGTGATTAAATTTGTAATTTCCTATAATCAGTGCTATTCCGGTAATTCCCAACGTTGCTACCATCATCCACAAACGGAAGTTAACCATATATGCCGGCCTGATTTGAACGATTAAATTGATAAGACGCAGAATATCCACAAACAAAAAGGACAAGAAGAGGTAACTAAAAATGATGATGTAGGTGAATCCTGCAAAACTGACAACTTTGGATAAACCTTGTGGCATAGCGTTGCTAAGAATCATTCCTGCCAGCATTGCTAAAAACAGTGCAATCGTTGTTACAAGATAAATTGGCCGTAACGTAGAAGCGGAAGGCAATGCCTGCCATCCGCGTACCATTACATAACCATTAAGCGAAAAAAGTATCACTAAAGCGATTACGAGAAATCCGATTTTCATAAATTATATATTAAAAGAGTAATTGAGAACAGAAACGTTTGAATGGCAATAATGTTTTCTATAGCCGCTCTTGTTTTAGCGAATAAGGTCAATTAAATTAAACGCAAATATAAAATCAATCCACAAAAGTAATCATTAAAATTAATCTATTAGTAGATGCGATGAATATGTATCAGTGTCCATTTGATACCCTTAAGCTATCAGATGAGCAATGACTCTATGATTTTTTAGTAAGAAAAAAAATATATTTATTCTAATCAAACATATTTTGTATTCTTTTTTTGTATTTTTATGGTGTTTAACGAATCAATTCCTGCAATGAAGAAAAATGCCTTGTTATTATGTTTTCTAATCTCCTCATCCCTTGTAATTCAGGCTCAAAAAGTAGGTCTTGTGCTCAGTGGAGGTGGTGCTAAAGGCATTACACACATTGGAATTATAAAAGCATTAGAAGAAAACCATATCCCCATTGATTATGTTGCCGGGACATCAATGGGTGCCATTATCGGAGGAATGTATGCCATGGGTTTTACCGTCGATGAAATGATTGAGACCATTAAATCAAATGATTTTAAACATTGGTCTACCGGCGAAATTGATTCAAACTACAAGTATTACTACCGTAATGCCGATCCTAAGCCTAATTTTGTAGAGATATCATTTAATGTTCACAACATTGATTCCATTAATTTAAAATCCGCTGTACTTCCTACGAACATTATTTCGCCACGTCAAATGAATTATGCATTTGTACCATTAACCTCACAGGCTAATGCCGTTGCAGGAGGCGATTTCGATAAGCTATTTGTGCCTTTCAGATGTGTAGCTTCCGACATTTATAACAAAGAAGCAGTCGTATTCCGCTATGGGGTACTGGGAGATGCCATTCATGCTTCCTTATCTTATCCTTTTATGTTTAAACCTGTAGTTATAGATAACCGGTTGCTATTTGATGGAGGTATTTTCAATAATTTCCCAGTAGACGTTATGCGAACTGACTTTAAACCGGATATTATGATTGGCAGCGTGGTTGCAAGAAATCCCCGTAAACCGGACGAACGGGATATCCTGATGCAAATACAGAATATGATCATGAGTCGTACAGACTATACTATTCCAAAAAAAGAAGGCATATTGCTTAAATTCAATATGCCTGGTTTTAAGCTTTTTGATTTCACTCGGGTAGATGAAATGGTTCAACTAGGATATGATTCTACGATGAAACATATGCCTGAAATAAAAGCGCGGATTAAACGCCGTGTTTCGACCCAAGAAATAAACCTGAAACGTAAAGGCTTCAGGGACCGTTATCCCGAATTGAAATTCCAGCATGTTTTGGTGGAAGGAGTTGATAGCCTTCAGAAAATATATATTCAACAGGTATTTCACAATAATAATGAAGTATTTACCCTGAAAGATTTTAAAGAAGCCTATTTTAAACTAATTTCTGATGAGAAAATTCTGGAGGTAATTCCTCACGCAGTTTATAATTCCTCAACCGGGAATTTCGACCTGCATTTGAATGTAAAAACGCAGAACCATCTCAAGGCACTGCTTGGGGGGAATGTTTCTTCTTCTACTTCCAATCAGGCCTATTTTGGGCTTTCTTATCAAAATCTGACTGAATATGCCCAGTCTGTTTATGTTGATGCTCAGTTTGGGAAAGTGTACAATGGATTAGGAGTTGGTACACGGATAGAAATTCCGGCACAGAAAAGTTGGTATGTAAAAATGGCTGTTGTCCTTCATAAATTCGAATACTTTGAAGGCGACCAGATATTTTACAATGATAATCGAACTTCGGATTTCTCCCAGAGTGAAATATATAGCAAACTAAGTGCAGGTTTTCCGCTTGCTATGAAAGGTCGATTGGAATTCGGGATTGGCTATGGCTTTTTAACCGATAATTATTATCTGAATCGGGCATTCATTACTTCATCAACCAAAGAAGATGAAAGTTTGTTTTCCCTGGGAAGCCTGTTCAGTCGTATTGAAAGCTATACACTGAACAATGTTATGTATCCTACTAAAGGGTATAACCATTCCTCTTCTCTGCAATTCTTATGGGGAGAACAAACTTATAGGTCAGAAAATGACCCGTCTAAAAATGTGAATGACCTGTTTGATGCATGGGTTCAATGGCGTGCAAAACATGAACAATATATACAGTTATCTCCTCATTTCACACTGGGTACCTATGCGGAATTAGCCCTTTCCTCGAGAAAACTGCTTCATAACTATACGGTAAGTGTCATTGAGGCTCCGGCTTTCCAACCTACGCCCTATAGTCGTACTGTGTTTAATGAAGCCTATTGTGCAAATCAGTATGCTGCCATTGGACTAAAACCAATCTATCATCTTACCAAAGACTTGCATGTTCGCGGTGAAGCATATTGGTTTGTGCCTTATCAGACCATAAAGCGCACTGCTGATAATAATACAGCCTATTATACCAATCCTTTCTATTCAACAAAATTTATGGCTGAGTCCTCCCTCGTGTATAATTTTAAAATTGCTTCTGCAGGAATGTTTATAAATTACTACAGTTCGGCTGCCAGCAAATGGAATTTTGGTATCAATATTGGATTCCTGTTGTTTAATCCGAAATTTACGGAATGATAGATGAGCTTGTTAGTTATCAGGCATTATAAAGAAAAGAAAACGAGGCTTACATGTAAATCATGTAAGCCTCGTTTTCTTTTCTTTCGTTTACAATTTATTTATTCGGGCTAAATTCTGCGCTGGCAATAAGAGTAACTTTGTCTCCAACCATTGCTTCCGGAAATTTAGGGCCAATGCCGAAATCCGATCTTTTTAAGCTTCCGGTTATAGTGAAACCAGATGTTTCTTTCTTGTTCATCGGGTTTGTAACTGTTCCGTTGAAGGTGACATTTAGCACTACAGGTTTAGTAATACCATGTATGGTCAGTTTTCCAAGTAATCTGTAGTTTTTACCTTTAATTCTTGTGATGGAAGTGCTCTTAAAATTCAATGTTGGATACTGTTGAGCATCAAAAAAATCGGCACTTTTCAAATGTGTGTCGCGTTGTTCTACGTCGGTGTTAATACTTGCAATTTGTGCTATAACTTCAATTTTTGCATCACTGTGATCAGCTTTAGTACTCACGACTTTCACATCAAATTGTTTGAAGTTACCTGTAATATGGGAAATTGTCAGGTGAGATATTGTGAATCCTAAGCGAGAATGTGCAGGGTCTGCTACCCATGTTTGCGAAAATGCAGTAAAAGCAAATAAAACAAGTACGATTGATAAACTAATTCTTTTCATAATGGTCCCTTTTTTTAAATTGTTTTGATAGTTTGTCAGTGACTCTGATACTGACTTTTTATTTGATACAAAGATACAGTGATACAAATGACAGTTAATTACACTTTTCGGAAAAAGAGTGGCATTTTTTGGTAGATGAAATACCCTTGATTGGAAGTAAAATGAAAGATTTAGTGAATGCGGGGCTTGTATTAAGTTCTTGTTTTAGCTCTAATAGCTGAATCCAAGTTTGTTAAGCCCGTTTTGTATGTTTTGGTTTTGCATAAACAAGTTCCAGAGTAATCCTGTCCGGTAGTTTTCAATCATGACTACAATGGGTCCCTCATCAATTGCTAAATATGAAGAGGCAAACCATCGTTGGCTTAAGTTAAAAGCATCATTGAATCCATAAGTACCCCATATTTTATCTCCTAGGGTATAATAGAAGAAATGTAAGGCCTGCATACTCTCAACCGGAGTATAAGGAAATGATGATAAGGCTGCAGTTGGAGCAATCACACCTACATCATTGGTGGGTGATGAGGCTGTATAGCCGGTAGGAATATCGCTGGCAGTGAGCCCCCAACAATTAGCTCCGTATCCGTAGTATTCTTTCGGATTGGTTACACAGTACTGGTAATTTATCCTGGCATGTGCTATGTTTTGTTGCCAGTAGTTGGCATACGTATCAGTTAACTTGCGCGGATCCAGTCCCAGAAAAGAATAATGAGCAAAGAACATAGGACCACCATAATCCGGACCCAACGGGAGGGTAATACCGTAAAATGCCTTCCCGTTTTTGATACCACCATTCAATGCCCAGCCGTTATCATACACTGCTTTGGTAATGGGGTAGGTGGGTGATGATGCTGCCAGTACGTACACAATCAGAGCTTCGTCCCATCCTGAGATAGGCATATTCATAGCCCAGCCGTAGTTAGGTGACCAGTGCCAGAATAGTTTTTGCTGTCCGTTCTGTTGGAACCATGTCCATTCCACATTTTCCCACAAAGTCTCAATGTTAGTGCACATTGCTTTTTCGGCAACATTTCCATTCTTAAAGTAGGATTGAACAGTGAGTAATCCCTGCATAAAGAAAGCGGTCTCCACCAGGTCGGCTCCATCATCCTGTGTACCGAAGGGAATTACTTTTCCTGTTGTTCCGTTCATCCAGTGAGGAAATGCACCATGAAATTTATCGGTGGTGGATAGATTCAGGAAGTTAATGATTTTATTCATTCGTTGCAGGCCTTGTTCCCTGGTTATAAACCCCCGTTCAATGGCTACGGGTATACCCATGATACCAAAACCTGTGCCCCCAAAAGTAACAATATCACCTGAGTTGAGCCTTTCCAGTGCAAGCCCTGAAACAGGATGTGCATAACTCCAGAAGTAATCGAATGTCTTCTGTTGAACTAATGTGAGTAAACTGTCATCGGATATTTTTGTAAATTTAGGGGTTGTATCCAGTTCGGTTATAAATTTAGATGTAAAGCCTGCAGTAATTTTTCCACCTAAGTTATTGCCCGAATTGATGTTGATAGTATATTCGGTAAGTGCTTTTGGCAAAACGGTGGACGTAAGGAGTAAGGTCTTATTGTTTTCTCCTTTTGTAGCGGTAAAATTCGTGCCAATGTCACCACTAAAAGTTACCTGGGACGATATGAATTTTGTAATATCAATAGTATCACTAAAAACTATTTTTACAACAGGTTTAGCTTTCATGCTAATATTATAAACAACCGAG
>Ga0302288_1002109_pt1 | contig 11993 bp, 7 predicted proteins | sample III_Fen_N1_1_FD_194549 | JGI IMG/M metagenome (GOLD analysis project Ga0302288, IMG submission 194549) | Peat permafrost microbial communities from Stordalen Mire near Abisko, Sweden - III_Fen_N1_1 | ecosystem: Environmental > Terrestrial > Soil > Wetlands > Permafrost | place: Sweden: Abisko...
AGGTTAATCTACCAACAGCCTTGCGCTGAAATAAATAGCTATCAAGGAAGAATATATGCACTTAAAAATGACAAAGAACTGGTTATCGAATAAGGAAATTATAATTTATTTATTCGTTGTTTGTATAGGCATACTCTTTGTGCATTTAACCTGGCAATCGGCAGTGAAACAAGAGAATGTCAAAGTTTTACAAATTGCTCGTTCAATTGAAGCAAGCCTACCCAAAGAGGAACTTAAAAAATTAGGCGAAAACCCAGAAGACCTCTGTAAGAATAACTTTTCGCAACTAAAAAACACACTTAAAAATGTTATTAAGGCTACCAGAAATGCCAAGTTTGCTTATTTGCTCCTTGAACGGAACGACAAACTTTACTTTATTGCTGATTCGGAACCCGAAACCTCACCTGATTATTCACCATCAGGACAAGAATTTACTGAAGCTGCCCCTATCGATAAAAAGCCTTTCATTAACGGACAAGCTCAGGTTACAGAGCCGGTGACTGATCGATGGGGAACCTGGGTAAGTGCTGAAGTACCAATTAAAGATGCCATTACTGGGAAAGTCATTGCTTTATTTGGATTAGACTATAATGCCGATTCCTGGAGATCAAGAATTCTGTTTGACGTTTCTCAATCAATTTTAATGGTGCTGGTCATTTTGATCCTCATCATTATTTCAAGACGTAGTCTTAGTAAAAATGTCCGGTTACGAAAAGAGATTGATCAAAGAGAAAAAGCTGAAACTGAATTAAAAGAAAGCGAATCCTATTTCCGATTATTGTTTGAATTAAACCCGCAACCGATGTTCGTTTACGATCTCGAATCAATGATGATTCTGGGTGTAAATAACTCTTCGATGATTACTTATGGCTATACTAAAGAAGAATTCTATACCATGACTATTCTTGATTTGAAAGCGCCAAAAGAGTTTACCCGATTATGGAAGAATCTGCTTGATGACCCAAATTCATTTCAACAAACCGAAATCTGGAGTCACAAAACAAAAGAAGGAAAGATTATTCAGGTAGAAGTTCATTCTCACAATCTTGATTTCAGGCATAAAAATTCAAGACTCGTTCTTTTGATTGATATAACTGAAAAAATAAGAACTGAAAAGAACCTCAGCGAAAGCCAGGTAACACTTTCAAATTTAGTTAGCAATCTTCCGGGATTAGTTTATCGTTGTTCTTTAGATGAGAATAATACGATAGTTTTTATGAGCGATGCATGTACGCGAATTACTGGGTATCTACCTGAAGATTTCATCATGAATAAAAATATTTCACATAACGATCTAATATTGAATGATTATAGAACAAGCACATGCGAAAAATGGATAAATAAACTAAAGGAAAAATCGATTTTTGAAGATGAATATCCAATTACAACGGCTTCAGGTGAAGTAAAATGGGTTTGGGAACGTGGACAATGTGTCTTTGAAGAAAATGGAGAACCTCAATATTTTGAAGGTTACATTGAAGAGATTACCAGTCGGAAACAGGCTGAAAAAGAATTACGAAAACTTTCTCAGGCAATTGAGCAAAATCCGGTATCGGTTGTAATTACTGATTCAAAAGGAATCATTGAATATACCAATCCGAAATTTACCGAAATGACAGGCTTTAAATCTTCTGAGGCCATTGGTAAAAATCCAAGAATATTGAAATCGGGATTGATGCAACCCGAAATTTACACAAATCTTTGGGAAACCATAACATCCGGGAAAATTTGGAATGGTGAACTGATTAATAAAAATAAATCTGGAAAACTATACTGGGCCAATAAATCAATCTCACCCATCATTGACGATCGGGGTAATATAACCCATTTCGTGGCTATTGCCGAGGACATTTCGGAGAAAAAGAAAAACGAAGAAGAACTAATAAAGGCGAAGGAAAAGGCTGAAGAAAGTGATCGGTTAAAATCGGCTTTTCTGGCCAACATCAGCCACGAGATACGCACACCGATGAACGGAATAATGGGTTTTGCTGAATTACTCAAAGAGCCCGATCTCGATCCGGAAAATCAAATTGAATTCCTTGAAGTTATTGAAAAAAGTGGGCAACGAATGCTTAATATTATTAATGATTTGATTGATATTTCGAAAATTGAAGCCGGTGAAACGACCTTGAGAATTAGAAAAATCAATGTAAACAGAATGCTTCATGAATTGCATTTATTTTTCATGCCCGAAGGATCCAAGAAAAATATTTGCATTGACTTTCATTGCGATTTAACCGAAAATGAAAGCACTATTGAAACTGATGGAACCAAACTCAATCAGGTATTGACTAATCTGATTAAGAATGCATTAAAATTCACGGAAGAAGGTTCAATTAACTTTGGCTATCGCGTGAAAGAGCAGGTGCTTGAATTTTTTGTGTCAGATACAGGACCAGGTATTTCTGACGATCAAAAAGATCTGATCTTTGAACGGTTCAGGCAAAGTTCACTTAATCTGACCCGAAAGTACGAAGGTGCAGGTCTAGGATTAGCTATCTCTAAGGCATACATCGAATTACTGGGAGGTTCAATTTGGCTCGAATCCGAATTAGGCAAAGGCTCAACATTCTTCTTTACCTTACCCTATCAGTTATCCGAATGATTGAATTAAAGTTATTGTTTCCCAACACTGAATTTGTACAAATAATGACTCCCAATGACGTGAAACAAATGACAAAAAAATGACTAGTTCTATTTTACCCCCAGCTTGTTAGTATCCGGCTACCAGTTTCATCATGGTTCACAATCCGTAAATGAGTATCAATTTCCTGCTGCATCTCCTCCACATGCGAAATCACACCAACAATCCGGTTTTCTTTTCGAAGCGATTTTAAGGTATCGAAAACCACTGCCAGCGAATCCTTGTCGAGCGAGCCAAAACCTTCGTCGAGAAAGAAGAAATTCTGATTCGAATCGGTAATTTTCTGAATGTTGTCGGCCAAGGCCAAGGCCAGACTCAAAGCCGCCTGGAAAGTTTGTCCCCCTGAAAGTGTTTTCACGCTGCGAACCTTACCGCCATTCAGAAAATCGCGCACCTGAAAATTGTTATCCTCAGTAATTTCGAGGCTCAGTTTCTGGCGTGTAAGTTGGAAAAATCGGTCGTTGGCCGCATTGCAAAGGTTCTGAAGGTAAACCGACGAAATGTAATTCACAAAACCGCTTCCTTTAAACAGCGACTTCATGGTTTTGATGTTTTCGGCTCGCAATTCCAGATTCTCGAGTTCTTTCCGAAGCAGTGCCTGATTTTCCATATCGCTTTTCAACTTCTTCAGCAATTCGGCTACTTTCCCAAGTTCCTGATTGATCTGATTCAGATTTTGGGTATTTGCAGCGATTTCGGCAAGCAGTTCCTGATGCAATTCACTGTCGTAGGTTCGATTTCCGATTTCGCTTTGCAACAGTGTCACCTGACTTTGTAGCAAAGCCATTTGTTGCCTGAAATCACGCAATTTTTGCTTCTGAAGTTCAAGATTAATGTCCTGCGATAAAATCGTCCTGATCTCCTCCAGATTTGAATAACTGGTTTGTAACAGGCGGGCCGTAAGTTGTTTTTGCAATTCGGCACTGGCTGTTTTTTCCTGAAGAAGTTCCTTTTCATTGGCCTCCAAACTTCCGCTGAGCCGGTCTTTCGTTTTCCGAAGTTCGGCCAGCTTGTTGGTTAGCTCATTAAATTGTTTTTCCAGAAAAGTAAATTTATACAAAAGAGCCTGCTTTTCAGTTTCAATTTCCACCGAAGTTTTGGCGCGATAATCCGCTATATTTATCCGCAGAATCTGTTCTGTCAATGTCTTGATTTCGGTTTGACTGATGGTCAATGTCGTTTTGATTTTTTCAATCTCAGCCTGAAATTTTTCCTTATTCTGAATCTCCTTATCGAATTGAGTATTCACTTTCGCCAGTGCTGTTTCTTTCTCTTTCAACCCTTTTTGAATATTTTCAGCTGCGGCAAATGCCTGACTGACCAACGTTTCTTCTTTGAAATTTTCCCATTGAAAAAGAGCCGCATGAGTCGCTATTTTTGTGTCCAGCTCCTTTAATTTGGCCGTCAATTCGTGATGATGCTCCGAATTAAATTTAAACCGGTTCGATAAATCTGCCAGTTGGGTTAGGTTCTCATTGGCCCAAACAATCTCTTTTCCCAGGCTTTCCTTATTTTTTAAAGCCCTCGAAAGCGCTTCTGCCACACTTGCAGCACTAAAAATAGTCGGATGGTGCACCGAACCGCAAAGCGGACAAGCTTCTCCATCATTCAGGTTCACTGCATATTCTTCCAGTTTAGCCTGTACCCGGTAATGTTCCATTTCAGCATCCAGCACCGAAATTTTCGTCTTCAGCTGTTCAACCCGATCTTTCAGGAATTGAATTCCGTTCGAAATATCTGCTTCGGGTGCCATGCCTGCAAAAACCGGGTCTTTAAACCGGGTTTTCACTGCCTCATCAATTGCTCCGATTTCTTTCTGAAATTTCAGAATTTCAAATTTCCGATCAGCCAATTGTTGATGAAGGTTTCTGTTCTCAACATGCCAGGTTTTCACCTTCGAAAGCATCGCCAAATCGGGAAGTTTTACCTTTTCGGCATTCAACGAAAGGTCGAGTGATTCCTTTTCAAGTTTCAGTTTGCCAACATTTTCGATGGTTTGCTCCAAAATGAGATTTCCTTTTTTAACCCGATCTTCATCGGCGAGTACCAAAGTTGACAAAGCATTCATTCTGATCATTTTTGTCAATTCCTCTGCCTGTTGTTTGAGTAAATCACGATCCTCATAGGCAATTTTCAGTTCAGCAAAAGCAGTCTCAAGCAAGGTAATCTCCTCCTCTGCCCGCTTCAACCCTGAAGTTTCAGCTTTAATCAGATCGGTCTTTTGAACAATTTTCCGGTCGCTCAAAGTCAGGGCATCGAGCAAACTTTTAAACTGTACCACGCATTGTTCGTAATTGCCGATGGCGGTTTCGAGTGCCGAAAACTCAGGTTCCCTATCTTTTAACTGCTTCAACACAAGTTGTGTTGCGGCCAGCTTTTTTACCACTTCCTGAAGTTTTTTCCATTCGGCCTCCTTCATCTGATTGCCGGCCAGAGTCAGGCTCAATTGTTCAATTTCAGTTTTAAACTGAATAAGTTGTGCTTCGTAAAGTTTTATCTGCTCCGGATCAATCGCGCCCAGCTGTTGCAATTGCCCTTCGATGTTCTGTTTTTTTGCATTGTTCTTGTTTTCGAGCGAAGCCAATTTGTAATAAAGCTCAAACTTCTGGAGATTGAATAGCTCCTTCATCATCTGAGTGCGGTCTTTATTTCCAAGCTGCAAAAACTCCTGAAACTGTCCCTGCGGAATAATGATGGTCCGTTTGAAATTGTCGTAACTCAGGCCAATGGCCTTTTCGAGCTGCTCTGGCTCCATCGGAATCCAATTGCCACCGTCATTTCGGTAGGCCGAGCGTTCCAACGTCTTCACTTCCTCGAATTTCTTGCCATTGCGCCTTCCTTTTACCACCGCCTGATAAGCCGTCTGATTTTTCCCCGTTTCGAAGACAAACTCGATGAGTAAATCATTCGATTTCAGGTTCATCATGTTGTAGTTGCGATTATCGCCCGAAAGGTTGAGCCGGTCGGTTTTTCCATAAATAGCAAATGTGATGGCCTCCAGAATACTCGATTTTCCGCTTCCAACCGCTCCGAAAATTCCGAACAGATTGGCCTCCGTCAACCGGGTAAAGTCAATCGTTTGTTTTTCCTGATAGGAATACAAACCTTGTATGGTAAGTTTTACTGGTATCATAGAATATTTATTTACCACAGATTACACAGATTCACACAGATTTTTAAAACTCTTTTTAATCTGTGGCTATCTGTGTAATCTGTGGTTTTAATTTATTTTCATATCTATCTGTGGTACAATCACATTACTATTCGGGTTATACCTTGCTTCAGATCCATCACATTGAAATTTATTAGCAATCCAAGCGTCAATCCCGATAATTTTAAATAAGTCATCAACTGTGCTTTGAAAAGCGGTATCACCTCACTAACTGATTTCAATTCAACAATTACCCTATCTTCCACAAGTAGATCAATCCGATAGCCAGCATCCAATTGGACTCCATCATAATTAACTGGTAGCGGTTTTTGTCGCTCAACCTTGTATCCCATTTTGACCAACTCATACTCCAAACAAACTTCGTAAGTCGATTCCAGAAGACCAGGGCCAAGAGCAGAATGAACGCTATAAGCTGCACCAATAATGTCGTAACTGATTGAATTTAGATGTTCCATATCAGTAATTTTACGTAGATGAATACTATTCAATTCGCCACAGCTTGGAATTTTTCTATCTAATCTGTGTTAATCTGTGATATCTGTGGTGATAAAATTTATTCGTCATCTTCAGCCAATATTTCTGTAAATAGCTTCATGATTTCTTCGTTGGGATCCTGCCCTTTCTCGTGCCTGAAATAATCAGTAAAAAGCTCTTCCATATTGCGGGTCAGATCAATACCTTTTTTGCTTCCCAGCTGATGCTCATTTGCATTTCTGACTTCCGGAATCAGTGTAACAATGCCGTTGTGCGCGGCGCTCAATTGCTTTCGTTCCTGGGCGGTGAGGTAAGTGTCGGTTACCATGGTCAGCTCAACCAAACAAGCAGGGTTTCCGGTTAGCCAAAGCAGCGCTTCGTCCATTCCTTCGGCACGTTTGCGAAGCAATTTTTTGCCTTTGATAAGTTCAACTTCTGAAACTGTTACCAATTTCCCGGGTTCTGTATCAACCAATAACACGTACTTTTGCTGGTTGGCTTCGGCAAAGCTGTACGAAAGCGGGCTACCACTGTAATAAACCGGACAAGGCACCGAATCGACCTGATGCATCCGGTGTAAATGGCCAATAGCCGTATATTGAATTTGCGGGGGAATGTTTTCGGTATAAATAACCTGCGCACCGCCAACATGCAAAATAGGTTTTTCATCGGCAGGTTCGTCAGGCAACTCCTCTCCTTTTTTCACCACAAAAAGGTGCGTTACCTGTAGATTTACCCCTTTGTTATCGCAGTATTTTTCGGCCAGTTCCTGCCATTTTTCCTGAAGGACTGTCCGCAGTTCCTCTTCGCTGTTCTCGTGACCCAAATAAGTTTTCAGGCGGAATTCATTGGCATACGGTGTTAACAACAGGCGCAAAGGAATGGAAGTTCCGGGAAGCTGCAATTCCAAAAAACCTTCTTCACTTTGCAGAACTTTCAAGCCTGATTCCAACTCAAACGGAGGAACCACCGAATTGGGATATCCGGCAAAAATAATTCCGCACTCACGTGCCAACGGGTCAGGCGCTTCAATACGGTCGGGCGAATCGTGGTTGCCGGCAATGGCAATTACCGGTCGGCGACCATTGTTCGACAAATGCTTCAGCGTTTTGTAAAACAAATCAACCGCCTCTGTAGGTGGGTTAAATGTGTCGAATAAATCGCCGGCAACCAGGACAGCATCAACCTTTTCGCGGTCGGCAATTTCGCAGATTTCCTGCAAAACAGCCTGCTGCTCTTCGATTCTCGAAAAATCTTCGAGCCGTTTACCAAGGTGCCAGTCGGATGTATGTAGTATTTTCATTGAATCTCTCTTAATAAACTGTTCACAATAACTGTATTTAGATCCATAATATTTTAATCTTGGAACCGATTTTTTAGGAGTTATATTCGGTGACTCTATCTGCTTTAGGAAATTACTTAACCTCTTTAATTGTCTTTCTCTATTTCGATCAAGCTTCTTAAATTGATATTTGATATTTGGATTATTTCTAATTTCATTAAACCCAGCAGTCCAACACAATTTTAATGATTGATTATTTAGCTGCATTCTTCCAACTGCCATTGAAATTAATCTCTGCTGCAATCTAAATACCACTGCTTTCCTACTTATATTGGAACTCCCAACACTTTTTAGTGAATTAATAATTTTTGCAGTTTCTGTAACCTGCTTCTTTAGTTCCTTTTCAATTGATGTCTTTCGTATCCTGATCAACCCATCATATCTGATTTGATAACCGACAAATGACACCCATGGAACATTTTTAATTAGGTTTTCATCACCTTTTTTGTATTCAGCCCATTTGTAGGGAGCTTTTGATTTCAAGCTACTCGACCAAAATTCGCTTCCATAGGCATTAAAAGTTTTTGGCTGATGAGAAATAAGTTTAACTTCTTTTAATCCAGACTGATATATGTCAAATATCTTATTACATTCATCATTGTCTATATGCATTAAAACCATATCATCACAAAATCTTGCATAGAATAATCTAGAATCATCAGCTCTCATTATTAATCTATCAACTGAGTCTAAAATAATATTTGCAATTAAGCAAGATAAAGCACCTCCTTGTGGAACTCCAATTCTATCCTTATTTGGATCAGAGTCAATTTCTGCCAACTCATCTAAAAGAACCCAAGGAATTCGACCATTACTTATCTTGTTTTGTTGAAATAATTCTTCCTTTTTTAAATATACATTGTTGTAGAATGAAAAACAACTTAAATATGATTCAAAGACCTTAGTCGCTAATAGATCAACTTTTATTCCAAGCTCTTTTGTCGCCTTTTCAACCAACAAATAATACTTTTCTTTAATTATTTGATGATTGACACAGTCATAAAATTTTTAATATCACATTCTGCAACAAAAATATTGTTGCCATGTCCTTTTCTAAAATCGATTATATCTTTAACAGCCTTATGATGCGAAAATCGATTTTGAGAATTTTCTGCGGATCGAAAAGCATAAGAACAGTTTAAAAAAAGTGGATCAAAACAGTTAGTTAGATATTTTGAAACCTGTCCTATAATAATCAAATCCTTTAATAGGAAAGAAGATATCGGGCGATATTCATTCTTCTCTTTATTCTTTACAACTAGAATAACCTTTGGCGTATTCAGTCTGATATTTTCATCAAAAAAAACAGAATAACGTATTTCAATTAAAAATTTATTTAACAGGGTTAGCCATTCCGGAGACTGCTCAGGTTTATTTTGATACTTCAATTTAAAACGCCAGACAGTTCTTTCTAATTGAATTCGATTTAGCTCTAAAGCATTAGTGTTTCTGGTATTCCTCTCATCTAAATTTAATCTAATCCAATCTTTTCTTGGTGGAAAATAATTGTATATCTCTTTGGTTTTAGGATTAGGGTGTCGTACTCCAGAAGTTATGTTTCTCAGAAAATGAGAATCATGTACTTTTTTTGAGGCAAGTGCTCGCTTATTACAAAGGATTTTGATGATCTCCTTGTCAGTAAAATAATCTTCTATTCGGCAGGTGTTTTTCATAAATAAAGAATATACCATTTCATCAAGGGTCGGACATTTGTCCGAATTTGAATCGAATCGATTTCCATAAATTATTATCTTTGTTATGGAAAACATAACATTTCGAGCTGGGGTCTGTCATAATAACTACGACAGTCTGTCCACTTGAATCAGCCTCTAACCGGGCTAAACCCGGAGCATGATTACTTTGGTATATTCCTTTATCTTAATGTAGATATTTATCATTGATTTTAAGTCATAATAGGAACCACTTTACTCATCATTTGCTCCTTCAAATATAACATTTTAGCTTATGTTTTATTTAATCTTACTATATAAAATCAAGAATATAATTTACTTCTGTATCTCTTTTCGCTTTTATATGTAAATTTCAAAATGTTGCCAACATTTTAGATTCTCATGATTTGCCACCAGTTTCAACTGATGATTTCATTAACTAAATTATTACTATTTCCACGAATTCTCTCTCGCCGCATTAAACTCCGAATCAGCATTCCATTTAGGCCATTCGGTTGAATTAGCCAGACTGGTACCCACGTGATAAAGCAGTTTGGCATCCTCAACAATTCCGCTCAGATCGTCGGTCTTTGGATGGTATTCGTCAAACGGACTGTGGTAGGTTTCCTTCCAGTAGCGGTCAACCTGTTTCATTGTTTCTTCCTTTCCAAATTTTTCAGCATCAACATATCCCTTTTCATAAATCGCCGGAACCCCAAGTTTTACAAAAGGAAATTGATCGGAACGGAAAAACATCCCTTTTTCAGGATTCGGATCAGGAGCAACATACCTGCCCTGCTTTTTAGCCTCCATGTCAACCCAATTATCCAATTCCGACTGGCCACTTCCAGTTAGCATCGCATCTTTATACTTCCCCAAAAACAACATGGCATCGGTATTGATAACAGCCACCGTTTTTGCCATTGGGAAAAACGGATGAGCCGTGTAATATTCAGAACCCAGCAGGCCAGATTCCTCGCTGGTGACCGAAAGAAACAATACCGAACGCTCGGGTGCCGGGGTAGCTTTGAAGCCACGGGCAATTTCGAGCATCCAGGCCACAGCACTGGCATTGTCGGTAGCGCCATTGTAAATACTATCGCCATTGACCGGAATCCCAACGCCCAAATGATCCCAATGAGCGGTATAAACCACCACTTCATCAGGTCGTTTACTTCCGCGAATCAATCCGCAAACGTTTTTCGAAGTTCTAGTTTCGAAAGTACTCTTCATCCAGCCTGAAACCTTTACAGGCAAGGTAACCGGTTTAAAATCTTTCTGGACCGCCATCTTTTTGGCATCCTGAAAGTTCATTCCGCAAGCCGAAAACAATTGTTCGGCAGCCGATTGTGAAATCCAGCCTTCGAAAGCACAGCGATCCTGATAACCGTTCTCAGGCTTCAGATATAGTTTAGTTGTTTCTCCATTGTTGCTCACTACTTTCCACGGATAACCGGCTGGTCCAGTTTCATGAATAATCAGGCAGCCTTTGGCTCCGCGACGGGCAGCTTCCTCAAATTTATAGGTCCAGCGGCCATAATAAGTCATTGTATTTCCTTTGAAATAAGTATCGTTTGTTCCATAACCCGGATCGTTCACAAAAACCAGGATGGTTTTGCCTTTCAGGTCCATACCCTGAAAATCATCGCGATCGTATTCAGGAGCAGTTATGCCAAAACCTGCAAAAACGAGCTCCGACTGGTCAAGCGACTGTTCTGCTTCCATCTTTCGCGAAAAAGTCACATAATCAGTCGTCTTCGGAAATTTCAATATTCCTTTTGGCGTCTCGAAATCAAGCGTATTAGAGATTTTAGAGTTTACTGCCAGTAATGGTACTTCCTGAAAGAAACTTCCGCCGTCAGCTGGTTCCAAACCAATTTCCTTCATCTGACCGGCAATGTAATCTACTGTTATACTTTCGGTTGCCGACAAAGGCATCCGCCCCAGATAACGGTCAGACGACAATTCGGCGATATGCTTTTCGATGTTTTTATATTGAATAGCATCCTCTCCGGAATTTGGTTTTAGGGAAGAACACGATACGGTTAAAACAGCTAACATTAAGATATTAAATGCTTTCATAAACGGCTTTTGGGTTGAAACGAGAAATTTACCAAGTCTTTGTAAAGTCAATAAAGTTAATTGATTATCCAAAACATATTCAGCTAAAATGAAAAAAGGCCGCTGTTCTTCTGAACCAGCGGCCTTTCCAATTTTTTTTCAGGATTATTTTTTGATTTCCCAGGCACAACGCACCGGAGAAACAATTTTGTCCTGCTTTTTCAATTCATTCATGGCTTTTTCAACCACTTTTTTATCCAATCCGGCCAATTCAGCAATCTTACCGGCTGTCAATGGTTTGTCTGAAGCAGACATTACTGCCAATACTTTTTCTACGCTCATGGTTCGATATTTTTAGATTTTCAACTTGATTACAAAAATGCAAAAATCCTGAATTAAAACCGAGCTTCAATCACTTTCCAGTCCATAATTTTCCAGAAATCGGCAATGTAAGCCGGACGGAGATTTTGTTTGTCGAGGTAATAGGCGTGTTCCCAAACGTCGCAGGTTAAAAGTGGAGTGAAACCATCGCGAAGGGGACATCCTGCGTTGCTGGTTTGAACGATACTCAGTTTGCCGGCAGCATCTTTAACCAACCAGGCCCAACCTGAACCGAACTGAGTGGCAGCA
>Ga0302288_1002110_pt1 | contig 11986 bp, 12 predicted proteins | sample III_Fen_N1_1_FD_194549 | JGI IMG/M metagenome (GOLD analysis project Ga0302288, IMG submission 194549) | Peat permafrost microbial communities from Stordalen Mire near Abisko, Sweden - III_Fen_N1_1 | ecosystem: Environmental > Terrestrial > Soil > Wetlands > Permafrost | place: Sweden: Abisko...
AAGGTTGTGTTGTGCGTGCCGTTGGTAGAGATAATTTTTAACCCAAAGACCTACGAGTCACAGGCTGGAATAATCATCACATACTGCAATGAGCTTGTGACGGCAGCTATGAACAGCGAAATGGGCCCACTTTCACCTGGTGAAATTGAAATTGCTTGTGTACGGTCATTCGTTCCAATGAATGTTATGGCGATCATTAAGATCACGGCGAAGGACTATGCTGATCGTAGGGCTAACTTTGAACATCGCGTAAAATGTTTGCGTCAGGCTTTTGATTATTGCTGCGTTTCGACTTTCTCGGCAGAAAAAGGTTGCGGTCACTTCTTGTTATACGTGGAATTAACAGATGCTGAATTCGCAACAAATAGACCGGATGACTTCTATAAACAGGCTCGGCCGGATATGTCGATGAATGCTGCTATCCGCAGGCTTGAGTTTAGCCCGAAAGACAACTACAATCTTTAAGCATGGGCCGCACTAATCGTGCGGCCTTATTTATTCCTGCATGATATTTAAATACCCGAGAATGTTCTCGGGTATTTTATTATATTGATCGGATTACCAAGTAAAGAAGTAAAAATCGTTGCTGCAAAAATCTGCATAAGCAGTCGAATCGTTATTGGTTATACCATCTTCCATGATTGTCTCAAGTTTAGAATGATCCAAGTTGCCTCTTGTAATTGCGTTTATGCCGGTTGTATTTTTCCAGCCAAGAAGATGATCTAAATCATTACTTTTGATAAGGAATCGTGTTGGGCAAAAATCGCCCAAGTCTATATTTGGACGAATTACGTAGAAGGCGATGTCGATGTCGTTAGTGCAATTTCCTTTTATCTGGATGGTCGCAGGGACGTACATTGCGTCATCAATCAAGTTGAATTCAGGCTGATACGGTTTACTATTAATCGTTACGGAGCAATAGGCACCATTTAGGATATCTGCCAATATCAACGACGATCCAGGCTTGATGTCTCTTGGATTTAGGGCTTTGGGGTAGAATAGTTTATTCATCATTTTACCTTCTTTCCGATCAATTTTTAAATCACAATAAGAGTGATGCAAACCGATATGGGTTTTGTATATTGTATCATTTTTTATTTAAGAGAATACTGTTCTTTGAATTTATCTAATAGAAAACCAAGTTGCGAATGCAGTGGTGACGGTAGGTTGTCTAGCGTAAACCAACCGGAATCATCAAATACATCTGGTTCGTTTATCTTCATGTCTTCTCTATTTACTAAGACTGAAAAATCTAAAGCTAACCAGTGGCTAGGAGCGCCATTTGGTGATTCACGAAATACATCTCGATAACCCAAAAACTTAATTTCTTGAGGTATGGCTGAATATTCTTCGGAAACTTCCATTATTACATTATCGACTGCTGTGTTACCAAATTTAAGTCCACCACCGCCAGTGTCCCATCTGTCGTGTTCGTCCCTGGCATTTTTAGTTCTTTTTGCCATAAAAATATTGCCTTTGCCGTCGTGGCAAACGAAACATGTAGTTACGCCAACGAAACTAAAGCCTTTGTGTTTTCGAACAACTTCAGGCGGCAGCTTTTCGAACGAATCACTCATGTTATTGATAATGCAATTCGATGTTGTACTAGAAAGCTTTGATGTATTCATGTTAATACTATAACAAATTAATATATCGATGTATTTCGTTAATAAAGCTTGCTGTATAACATATATAGCTTGGCAGTTTACTTATTGGATAATGTTATTAAAACTAAATAGACAAGGGATTTGCGTCTCACAAAAAGTGAGACGCATTTTGATTAGCAGGTATAGTTAGCTACTTTTTTGCAGTGCTTTTACTGGCCTTGCTTTTCTTTTGACCTTTTGACTTTGAGCTTTTGGAGCGTTTGTCGGTTGATTTGATTTTGGTGCTTTTGTAATTAGGTTTTCCGTTCGGAGCCATATTATCACCACCTGTCCATAAGTATTTTAGTCTTTAGTCAAAGTTAGTATTACATATCCTTAACGAGTGGTCAAATATATTCTTATCTACCAACTACATGGCTTATGTATTCTTTAACGTTTAAGCTAGTTTTTGGTTTTTGATATTTATAACTTTTAATTAGTTTTTTATCTTCCGGCTTTGCGACGCCTGAATCAATAGTCGATTGTAAATGTTTCGAGATGACATCATCAACTAGCGTCTCGAAATCGTTATACTCGTGGATACCGCGGTAGTCATGGAATGCGTTCTCGAACCAATACCATTTGTTATTTTCAAAAAAAGCTAAGAATGTGTGAGTTGGATAATTGTTAGGTTCTTCAATTCCAAACCAGATAAAAACGGTTTTAAACTTGTAATTATGCTCGCTGAACCATTTTCTCTCAAGTTCAACTTGATCCCAACATGTGCCACATAGAGTATTTAATAATTCGTCGCCAGATTGAACGATGCATTCATTGAACCAATCCCTATCCCAATCTGTATCATCGCAATAGTATTTTCTACCATTACGGCCAACGAAGCCGTATTTAATATTATCATTCATAAATATTTGTAAATCCGTTGGCGTCTGAGTATTTATATATTTAGAAATCACGTCAAGTTTTTTCATAATAATTATTTAGTAATTCCCCGTACCGCTGACTTTTCCGTTATAGAACGTGACATATTGTTGGTGGGGGCACACGCCATAATAACAAGTACCCGTATTCCATGTCCAAGTTCCGGATGACCCCCAGCTGGATGAGTAATTGCTATTATTATCTGGCCAACCCCAAGCGGCTAACACTTCCGCTATATTCATTCCGGTTCCGACCTTGGCATTTGTGATACTGGTTATATTGTCCGATGGCATGGTATCGACAAAAAAAGTCATAATAATTACGCAATCTGACTGACTTGGGTATTTTGTTACCATGTCTTTATTCAGATTCTCCCACTCATCGCGTGAAGAACTAAGTGGCACATATATACTTCTCCAACCGCTATGCTTTGAACAATACGTTGTCGCTAGACCGTCTATATACGCCGCGTGCTGGGCTTGCGCATCAGCTTTAGCTTTGGCTTCAGCTGCAGCCTTTGCCTCGGCGCTCGCTTTGGCTTGAGCCGCTAGCTCGGCTTGCTTTTTAGCCTGTGCTTCTGTCTCGGCTTTTTTCTCTGCATCTGATTTAGCATTTATTTCCGCCTTTGATGTTGTTTCCTTGGCTTTATTTTCAAGTGAAAGTCTCTGTGCTTCTGCTCTAGCGGTAATTTCCGCTTGAGTCGCACGATGAATTATAAATGTTTCTTTCGTTTTGCCATTTTCATTGGTGGCTTCTATCTCAAAGCTGTTATCACCCTCTACGAGCGCAGCTTTATAATAGAATTTATTTGAACTTTTTAGCATAGTTATCGATTTATCATTGATGATTAGTGTAGCTGTTTTCATGCTAGATACGTCGCCAGTAAGTTCATACGTAGCGCCATCTGTGCTAATTCTTTTATCTTTAGAATTCATTACAGTAATAATTGGTGCCGAATTATATGATCCAAATATGCCGATAATAATAATTGATGCAATAATACCCGTGACGATCCACTTGGTTTTTTTAGACCAATCTGTATATTTCCACATTAAAAATAACCCAACTGGAAAGAAAAATATAAGAAGGAAAATAATACTAAAATTTAAAGAAATTCGCTTAATCTTATTAGAGTTTTCTCTAAGTTTAGCCATTTTTAGATCACTCATTATTATCTCCAATTCAAACTAATCAATCTATAAGCTTAGTATGCTCTAAATTTATTAATTAAACAATTTTTGAAAATTAGGCCATATTTGCGTAAGCTATAGATTATAACTTTACTTAATTTTAAAGCGGCTAATTAGTGCTATATATTTGAATTGTTTTCGAAGTAGAGCTTGTGACGTAAACCGTCTTACCATCTGGTGATATTGCGATACAGCGGTTGGTAGTTCCAGCTGATACGGACGTAGGAGCAAGTGCCGTTAATAAACCCGTAGCGGATTCGATACCGTACATAGAAACAGTACTGCCGTCGTATATCGGTGCATAGAGGTATTTATTGTCAGGTGATACGGCTACGTTATAAACCTTACCGCCAGGGCTAACTGAAGATGGGCTTAGCGCCGTTAATAGTCCCGAAACGGAATCTCTACCGTACATCAATATTCTACTGTTTCCGTAGTTTGCTACGTAGATATATTTACCATCTGGAGACATAGCGAGACCTCTTGGAACGGCCGCCCCAATAGTTGCAGGGCTTAGCAAGGTCAATAAACCAGTACCTAAATCTCTTTGATACATACGGACTACATAACTTCCTGAATCTGCGCCATAAACAAACTTGCCATCAGGTGATATTGCAACTCCGTATAATCCGTAAGCGGTATCGCCAGTATCAGCAGGCGTTAGTGCTGTTAATAGCCCATCGCTTGTGTTGCGGCTGAACATGTATATCCCGGGTTTCGGACCTCCACTTGCTCCAGCGTAGACCGAACTGCCATCGGGCGAAACTGCTAAGCCGCCCACGTTTGCTCCAATAGCAATTTGCGGCGTCGACATTGGAGTTAGAACGCCAGTGTTAACATCTCGATTGTACATGTTTATGAAATAGCTAGTTCCACCACTATTGGTAGCGCCTATATAGACAGATTTATTATCTGGTGAAACTGCAATGCCGGTTGCTGAATAGATAAAAATAGCCGATGGACTCGTGGCGGTTAATAATCCAGTTGAGGCGTCGCGGCTGAACATATATACGTTATTGTTTCCTGCGTTAGCTACGTAGACGGACTTATTGTCATTAGATACTATAATTCGATCAATTGACGCTGCGGTCGTTGTGATCGTATCGATAAGCGCTAGCTGACCGGTTTGGACATGAGTAGTTACGGTTTCTGCCGGGCTGGTACTTTCGGTTACCACCCATGACGTGCCATTACTAGCCGTTTCGGTAAGAGAAAAACTATCCGATGCGTATGTGTAATCGGTGTATGTTGCGTTATTACTTGCGATTAAACAGGCATTTGTTGATGATGGCGTTGGGCAGTCTGTGATGCTTAATGGGTATGTGCCTTTTTCTGCATGGAAAAGCTTGAGCTTTAGTACTGAACTATTCAAATCACTCCTAAGGCTAGCTACAATAGCTTTGTTTGATAACCCTGCATAAGCAACCAATGTAACCGCCGCGAGTATGCCAATTATTACAATTACAATTAGTAGTTCAACGATTGTGAATGCTTTACTATACGTACCGGATATTTTCTTCATTCCCCTAATCTTAGCATAAACGATTTGCCAGCCGAAATCAGATTTAGCATAAATTGCTGCAATAAAAATTAGTGCAAATCAGATGCGTTTTTTAATACAAATTTGGCAACTTTTTTAGTATCGTCGAGCGTATTCTTGGTTTGATCGGCGCCACCGTAAGAGATGCGAATCCATAAATCACCCTTAAGAATTGAAATCTCGTGAACTGTTGTGTCCCAAAATGCTTTATCGCCGTAACCTTTAACTGCTTTGTCGCCCGCTGCTGGAATCGACCCGTTGGTTGATTCAAAAGCGGTTGTGTTACTATCCTGACCATCTTTGCTTAAAGCTGATCGTGCCGTGATATGAATAACTCGAAGTAAAGAAAGGTCGGATTGACCATTAGTATAGCTACACTGACTTACGCTCACGATATTACCGGAATCTGGGTCGTAATGCTCGCCCAAGATTGCGTCATCACCAAGCAATGTTTTTGCTTCATCTAATGTTAGTAGATCGCACGCATTTGTGGCTTTATAGGTGGTAACGGTTGAGTTTTTGCCATAATTATTAATACAAATAAAAGCTATGATAACTATAATGGCTACGAGAGTGACAATAATTGCGGCTTTTTGATTAATTATTTTTTTGGATATATTTAACATAGTATTATCATAGCAAAATGCCTATATCGGTATATATTGGGAAAATGCGGAATACTAGTCAAAACTATGTAATTTATTTAATAACCCTAAGATCATCCGACAGCTTAAATAAATCTTGCCAGACTTCTGGCTGATTGACGTCTATGTCAAGTTGCCCAGCTAATCCAAGCATCTCATCTAAAATTGGCTCGTTTTCATCACTGACTAAGTCGCTATGAGCTAGTAGTGTAGATATTTTATCGACAAAATACTCTGATTTCGTTTGAGGGTAACGTAAAGTTGTATCATTTTTGTAATCGCCCATTAAATTACGGTCATGATCTGTCATTTTGCGGACTTCATCGATACATGTCAGCAGCTCTTTTATAAGTTCACTGTTTTTACATTCTTTCTTGTTTTTGTCCATATGTATATTATCTCATAAAAAAGAATAGCCAGGCCTAAATAAGGCCTGGCTTGTTATTTACTTGCTCCAATCAAGATTATCAGGAAGATAACCGATCCCGTTTTTACGAGAATATAGTATCTCGCCACCGATGTCTCGCACGAAAACTATGTTTCCATCCTCGTCTATGGCGATATGAGCCTTACTTTTCTGGTTCGTGTCACCAATAATACTAATATAATTATCGGTCTGAAAAGTGCCAGTGTCTCTATCTAGGCTCATTTTTTCTTTATGCCAGTAGATTGAATCGGTAAAATTTTGGTGTCCGTGCGGATCGAACGGTTCACGTTTATAATTAACGCTACCCGAGCTGTTCATGGCATAATGTCCATGTCCAAAACCGTCTGGTTGGCCCAACCCGCCAAAATATATGTTTATGGTTCCATCGGAATCCTCTGATACATAGACATTATTCCTATATTGATAAGGAACGCCTGCTTTGGCTGCGATTGCTCGATTGTTTTCTTTTCTTTTGGCGTTTTCAGCTTTAAGCTCAATTAGCCTCGATTGAAAAGCTTTAGCTGCGTCGTCGAAGTCGTCCTTGGCACGCCTAAAGTCGTCGTTTGCTCTTTCGTGAGCGGCTTTGGCTTTGTCGTGCTCGTCTTTGGCGCGACCGAAGGCAATCTTGGTGCTTTCGAAGACTGCTTTATATGGTTCGTGCTGGGCTCTTACTCTTTTACATTCATCAACCAATCTACGTCTTTCATCGACATAGCCTTGGGCTTCGGCCTTGTAATTGTGTCCCTCGATGGAATACGATTTGGCGGAAGCTCCGTCGTGGGCATCATGTGCAGACGACGCTCTATCAAAAGCATTTTTCATATTTTGATAGGCAGTCTCTTGAGCCGTGTTGAGGTATTTGATACGCGGGCTGTTGTCGTCGCTCACAGATTGAGAATGCTGCCAAGCTCGTTCTTGGTCGTCATAGGCTCTTTGCTTTGCGTCAAAAGCATGATTTAGTTTATCTTTTGCGCTTGATAATTTTTCCCAAGAACTTTGCTGGCGTTGGTAAGCATCCTGTTTTCTATTAAAGGCCTGGTCTTGCTCTATTTTGAGCTGTTCCAATCTCGCGTCGTTTGCCATTCTAATCACCTACTTATAAAAGTACCTACAGTTTATAGGCTGTAAGTCTGCGGATATTTTGCATATAAAGTTAAATTAGTCAAATGAGTTCGATTTACGAATATTAGTTGTGATAAATGATTCTGCGTAATGAGGAACATCCCCTAGTCCCTCTCTATCACTGATTATGTTGTTGTATTTGATTGTCGTTTTCGTATTAGCCTTTCTCGATCGACTCCTCTTGGCTTGTTTATTACTATCATCCTGCTTATACTTATCTTATGCATTTAATGTTTAAGCTGAATATTGCTAATAAAAATGAGGCATCATCGAATAACTATAAAACTTCCTTGATCGCAGGAGCTTAATGAATTATCGTTGTTTAACTATGAGTCGACGTAACTTTGGATTCACAATTGTTGAGCTATTGGTTGTTATTGTTGTCATCGGTATACTTGCTGCTATTACTACGGTTTTTTACTCAGGTATAGCTAGTCGCGCTAAGTTAGCTTCCGTCCAAGTTGATCTTTCTAGTAATACTACCCAACTTAAGATTTACCAAGCCATTAACGGATCTTTCCCAACCACACTTGTTAATAACTGTCCGACATTGCCTGTAGCCGATAACGATCATTGTCTTAAAGCAAGCTCAGACAACAAGATAGTTTACGTACCAGCAACTGGCGTTAGTCCACAAAATTTTCGCTTAACGGTTTCTGACGCCACAAATACTAATAACTACAGCACTAACGCTAGTGGTCTAAGTTGCCCATTAAACTTTATTGTTGTTCCTGGTAGTGCGACCTATGGCACAAACGACTTCTGCGTGATGAAGTATAATGCTAAACAATTTGCAGCTACTACTCCAATTAGCACGGCTGCTGGTTTGCCGTGGACGACAATTTCTCAGACCGCTGCCATAGCTAACAGCCCTAACGTAGCGGGTTGTGTCGGCTGCCATTTGATAACTGAGGCCGAGTGGATGACGATTGCTCAAAATGTTCTAGGCGTAGCCAGTAACTGGTATGGCGGCGTTGTTGGTACTAATTATATTTATTCTGGGCATAACGACGGCGCACCATCAAACGCCCTTGCCGCATCTACCGACGATACTGATGGCTATTTTGGAACTGGTGATAGTGCAGTCTCGAATCCTAGCCAAAGGCGAACTCTAACTTTATCTAACGGTGAAGTAATATGGGATATGGCGGGTAATGTTCACAAGTGGGTTAATGCCACAATAGCTGGCAATACCCAGCCAGGTTTGACTGGTGAGGTTGCCTATGCCTTAAAGCAATGGAATGACGGCTCGCTAATAATGAACGGGTTGCCAGCTAGCTCTAGGCCGCCTTCTACGGGCATAGCGGGCATTTCTGGTTGGACGACTGCACAAGGTATAGGCCATCTTTATAGTAATTACAGCGAGACCCTAGATCGAGCCTATCTTCGCGGTGGCTCTTGGGGCACTACCACTAATACTGGAATATTAAGCTTGAATATAGGGGCCGCAACGAGCTACACAAGCGCGAGTGTTGGTTTTAGAGTTTCGAGGTAATATATCACGTTTTTTGTCATTGAATTTTACACTTTCGATAAATTTACTATCGTCAGCGTCAGTAACTTATTTCACGATTCTGATAATTTCTGATTTAAAAAACTTTTCTTGAAAATTCGTGAATTTTCGTATTGTGCTATCGTCAATATCATTTCCGTTGCTGGAAACGATTAATTTATCGTCATCGTCATTAGTTCTATGGATAATTGCAATGACCTTACCCCTCCCCTTTTCTACTGGCTCATTTACGTAAAAAAGATAAGCATCGAGCTCCTCGCCATCAGGTGATGTAGTATTCTCGATATATCCGTAATTCAAATCGTAAATAAAGCCCCATTTTGGATGCTTTGATCCTAGCTGACGGTCAATAGTTACTTCAACGTTTTTTCCAATAAAGTCATTAGCATTTGATATTTCAATTTTAGTCATGAACTAATAATAAAATAAAATCGACTGTTGAAATAGTCTATAATTATCGAGCCGATGATCGGCGGTCCTTAGCGTACACGCATCGCAACGACTGTATTATATGATATAAATAACAAAAACAGGGGTTGGCTGGAGCAAAAATAAATATAATTACAATATTTATAAATAATATTATTATTCCGGGACTTTTTCGTAGTAAGCTTCCTGTCCAGGTGTATCAATAACGGTTTTTGTGCTATATTCCGGAATGTTTCTGTAAATCGGTGCGTTCCATTGGGCTACCCAACCATGATGCGAACATGCTCCTCTACCGGTAGCACAGGACGGAGAATACGTGCCGTCGCTACATAATGTACAATAGCTAGTCACTTCCTTTCTATAGGTAGTGACCGTTTCGGGGTGCGATATTTCTGGAACAGCAGGGTGATATATGTATGTTAGGTAATTAATATCGTCTAATTCACAGCTATAGGTTACGGTCGTTCCGTCGCAAGTTGGTTTATCTTTTACTTCGATTGTATTTGTTTTATATGAAGATTCTAATGAATTGAAATTATTAATATTTTGCGATTTGTCGTTGCTGTTTACGACCACTCCTAATAGGATGATTATTGCAGACACAACACAAATCGCAACTCGTTTACTCATAATTACTATATTATACAATATATTTTAATAAATTGCATCACAAGTAGCATGCGATAAGATTACGATAAATTAAATAGTCTTTTTAATAGAATTGTTATTTTCGAAATCTTTTAAAATTTGCAAGTAATCTTCTTGAATTTCATTTGAAACTTCATTCAATCTAGCGATATATCCGTTTGATTCTATTATTCTGCTAATTTCGTCAAAATAAAACCCGCCTAATGTTGCGACAAATAAATACGACGGGTTCCATGAAGTATGCATTTTCTTTGCACATTCGAGTATATTATCAGGCTCTAGTCTGCGTCTATATTTTACTTCAATAAGCCTTACCTCTTTTGTGTTCAAATTGATGACTGCAAAATCCGGTGCCACTCTAAGGCTTTCGATAACTGGGTTATCGTGACTAAAGCTCTGTCTCATTATTTCTGGAACTATTTTTTCATAACCAAATTCAAGAACCGTATAGTTTCCGGTGTCTCTTAGCATTTGTGCAAATATCGTCTCGGCTATTCTTCCTTTGACGAGGCTTCTTGTAAAATCTATGTTATTGCCCATGGCTATATAATAGCAAAATAAAATGACTTCCGAAGAAATCTATATATAATGCTTATGCTTGGCGGGGCACGCGGAGATCGGCTGAAGCTTCCACCGGTTACTTATAAAAATATGTAAACACATTTTTATTTCACTGCACTTTACTAGACTATGATCTGCGCCGCTTTGCCGGTAGATCCTGGCTCGACTCCGTTGGGTGCGTGCCAAGATAAAATAACCTACATAATTTAGGTTATTTTATTATGGCGGACCATTGTGAGGGAAGTCATAGTCAGGTTTGCGTTATCTATTGATTATAATCTATGATCCATACCGCGAATGTTATGCCGAAATCATCAACTTCAGTTATTTCGCTTTCAAACGGAAGACCTGTTTCTATTAGCATTTCAATATTCTTGTGATGCTCAATCGGTAATTCAATGTCCAGCATCTCGTTCTGCTTAATATACAAGCTCATATTACCTTGGTCTGTGCGCTTTTTCTCGAATACAACTGGACCTACACTAAATTCATAAGTGCCAAATAAATAAAAACTCGAAAAGTCTTTTTCAATTAAATCCGATAAAAAAGTGCTGTCTTCTGGATTTATAAATGATTTATAATCTTCAACCTCACTCTTAGAGGCGGAGTATATGTCGATCAACTTATCGATGGACAGAGATTTCATCCATGAGTCCAAATCATATCCTTCATCTGATGCGGCTAGAAATCCTTTGTTGAGTGCGTTTGCAAATCTACGAGATCGTAAACCTTTCATCATAAGTTTTACGGCAATTCTAGAATTGACTCCGTATTTTATGAAATGAGGGAGGTTCGGATCGATTAAATTCATTCCATCAAGCAGTTCTTTTTCGTAATTATTTATCCATCCTATAATCACGCTCAAAATCCATGGCAAGTAATTTTCATAGGTTGAAGTAAGGAATGTACCAAGTGATTCGTAGGCGTATTCTATATCATCGATCTCAGCTAGATAAGTAGATACCAAATAGCTCAGTTCTTTTCCATTAATCCAGTCCCTTAAAATTGCAACAGTGTCGATTTGTATGATTTTATCATTAGTAGCAGTTCTATGAGGTTTAAAGAAGACCCTATTATGCTCAGGAAGAGATAATATTCTTTCAGAATTTACTTCGTTAAATATTATTGAGAACGCCGTCTCTAATGAAGGAATACTGTCTTCTTCCATATATTTAATGATCAAAATATTAAATATATCCCTCGCTAAAGTCTCCATTTTATCAGCAGTAGGTATGGTAGTTCCTGCCTTAGCCCATCTCTGACGAACATCTGGCGCAGTTTTAGAATACGTTGAGAAGGTAGAAGTTGCTAAGGTAAACCATCTAGTTTTCACGTCATCTTCAAGTTGGATCCAACCAAGGGTTGATTGTAAGAAGAATAACAAATC
>Ga0302288_1002111_pt1 | contig 11983 bp, 10 predicted proteins | sample III_Fen_N1_1_FD_194549 | JGI IMG/M metagenome (GOLD analysis project Ga0302288, IMG submission 194549) | Peat permafrost microbial communities from Stordalen Mire near Abisko, Sweden - III_Fen_N1_1 | ecosystem: Environmental > Terrestrial > Soil > Wetlands > Permafrost | place: Sweden: Abisko...
AGGGAGAAGATCAGGGATGATATCAAACGGGAGAACAAAATACCCTAAAGCAGCAACAATTGTAACTTTCGATTTCAAATCAACCGCTTCGTCAACAAGCATATAATACAAAAGTAATGCAAGATAAACCACTTTAATTCCGGCTTTGCCTGCAAACCCCTTCAACTTTTTCCAAAATGAATCTTCGGAATAAAACTTTGAATATTGTCCGTAATTTTCCATTTGTTAAATTTTAACCTATTCACTTCAATAATCATTCCACATGTGCTATTTTAATCCGATATTGGTATAATCAACCCTTTCGTCAGCATATGCCTCAGCAATTACATCCAAAATGCCGATCACTTCTTCCACTTCGGGCGCCCTAAGTAATTTTATACGCAAATCCTTAAAGTCCTTTAAATTTGGGAAGTAGCGGGCAAAATGACGCCTCATTTCGAGAACCGCCCTTTTGGGTTCATCCTTCCATGCCAACGACTGGTAAAGTTGTTCTTTCACATTGGCTACGACTTCGGGAACAAGCGGCGGCAATAACATTTCGCCGGTTTCAAAATAATGCCGTATATCGCGAAAAATCCAGGGACGTCCAATTGCACCTCGTCCAATCATGAGCGCATCAACTTCTGACTGCTCCAAAAATGCTTTTGCTTTCTCAGGTCCGTTGATGTCACCATTCCCAATAATTGGGATATGCATTCTTGGATTTTGTTTGACATCCGCAATTAATGACCAATCGGCCTCTCCTGAGTAGAGCATACTCCGTGTACGCCCATGAATTGCAAGCGCCTGTATCCCTACATCCTGCAATCTTTCAGCCACTTCCACTATTGGCATGTCATCATGATCCCACCCAAGCCTGGTTTTGGCCGTAACCGGGATCTTCACAGCCTTAACCACCTCTTCTGCCATTTTTATGAGCTTCGGAAGATCACGTAAAAGTCCGGCACCCGCCCCTTTGCCGGCAATCTTCTTCATCGGACAACCAAAATTAATATCTATAAAATCCGGTTGTGCCTCTTCGGCCACTTTGGCTGCACCAACCATTGATTCAATATTGGAACCATAAATCTGAATAGCTACAGGACGATCAAAATCAAAGATCGTCATTTTTTTCTTCGTTTTCGCGATGTCACGAATCAACGCTTCTGACGAGATAAATTCGGTATACATCACATCTGCACCAAATTTCTTACACATGTAGCGGAAAGACTTATAGGTAACGTCTTCCATGGGAGCCAAAAACAATGGCAGTTTCCCTAATTCCAGATTGCCAATTTTCACAATTATCGGTATAAAATCAAGCCGCAAAGATAGGAAATCGCAACAACTTCAAATATCCACACTTCAACCGCAACTTTAAAGAGGATTATTAACTTTGCAAAAACTTTTAATAGATGTACCGACAGGCTCTCCGCGAATCAAAACCATCCACCCAGCTTTTGTTTACTGCACTTGTCATTTTAATCAGCGGTATTACTGTGATGGTGCTCAGCATTGCACTTGGCTGGTTGTTTTATGGTGTAAACCTTTCCGAAATGCAGACCATGATTCAGGATACATCGAATCCTAAAAACATTTCGGTACTGAAGTTTCTCCAGACTTTTCAATCGATTGGAGTATTTATTATACCTCCTTTTATTGTTGCCTGGTTTCTTAACGATCAAGTTTCAGTCTTTCTCCAGTATAATAAGAAACCCAATTTTAAAAGCGTTCTCTTTGTGATCGCTATTATTTACTTCGCGAACCCGCTTATTAACTGGCTGACAGAGATTAATTCAGGGCTGAGTCTGCCTGAATGGATGAGCTCAGTTGAAATATGGATGCAAAATTCGGAAGATCAGGCAACCCAGATCACCGAAGCCTTTTTATCGACCACGTCGCTGACCACGCTATTAACAAATATTCTGATGATTGGTGTACTTCCCGCCGTTGGTGAGGAATTGCTTTTCAGGGGCATTGTTCAGCAATTATTTAAAAAGAAATTTGGGAATGCCCATGCTGCCATCTGGATATCAGCTGCGATATTCAGTGCATTACACATGCAGTTTTTTGGATTTCTTCCGCGGCTTGTCCTTGGGGCAATGTTTGGCTACATGCTTGAATGGAGCGGAACACTCTGGCTGCCCGTGATCGCCCACTTTGTCAATAATACAACGGCAGTTATTGCTTACTACCTGATGCAGAAAGGTATGATTGGTGGCGGAATCGACAAAACAGGAACATGGTCCGATGGCAGTTTTTACCTCGTTATCGTAAGTCTTATTTTTCTCTTTGCATTTTTCAGGGCTTTGTATCTGAGTTCGCACACAAACATTCCTGCCGGAAGTAAATTCCCTATATAGCAATTCTGCTGCGCTACTCAACGTCTTCTTCCTGTTTCCTCTGAATTTTACTCACAAGGTGGTCCTTGTCCATGTCGATTTGCGTCCAAGCATTCTGATTCCTGCAACAAATCCTTTTAACTGCAGTGTATCCTTCCCTTCGAGCCAGACATAACAATCATATGTTTTTCCTGCCTTCGGATCATAAATCGTTCCGTTGGTCCATTCCTTGTCTGTGGCATTGAAAACCAATCCGCTTAATATCTGTAGTTGAAGAATTGACCGATTTCTAAGTTTTGCATCGGGATTCTTGTCATCCTTTGCAGGTGCTCCATTCACATATTTCTCAGGAATAAGATACACAATTGTCCCTATATACTTACCCTCCTTTTTCTCAATTTTTATCTTCGATGTTTTTACATCATTCCACCAGATCCCTGTAATGTCATCCGCTTCAACGGCAAAAATCAAAAATGAATTAACAAACAGCAATAAAAACAATAATATTTTCTTCATATACATAAACATTAATAAATAACAAAACCAATTCAAGAAAAACTAATTCTTTTTAAACTGATTGATATACATTTGCTTAGAAAATTGACTAATATTCCGGGTATCAAAGACTTTCTTCAGCCCGAGTTTTTGTGATTTTAATGTAATTGCAGTTGGTGGTAAGCCCTTAATATTATTCAACACCGCCTTCAACAAAGTTTCATTCTGATCACCAAACGGCAGTAGATTGACAATATCCTCCTCAAGTGAATAATCTGGAACCAGTCCATCAACAAAGTCGGAAACACCGGCAGAATTAGCAATTTTAACAACAATAGGCTGCATTGCCCATTTATTATTCGGATTTACAACGCCATTTGCATCCCAATCCTGAATCGTAAAAGAGGCAACATACTTACCTGCAGTATTGATTCCTACATTATATACCTGCATATAGGGTATCAGTCCGTTAATCAATAATTCGCTGGCTGAGGCTGTATTATCAGAAGTTATCACATACAACTTAGTCATACTAAGCGTATTGATTGGGGTCTCGGCAGTGGTGGAGGTTTTCAGAATCTTGTCGGTAAAGTTTTCAGAAAGCGAAGCCGCTCCATCTTCCTTCACGATTTCCGCCTGCAAGCCAGTGTTGTACTGGCTTTTAAAAAACACCTTGGACGTTGCTGTCCCGTAAATCATGCTGGCAAGGTATTTTGCAGTTTGTACTGAACCTCCTCCATTGTATCGTAAATCAAGAACAAGCTTGTCAATGGCGGCATCTTTAAATCTTTTAAATACGTCATTTAGCTGGATGTCAAAATCAGCATTAAAGCCATTGTAAACAAGGTAGCCAACTTTGAGATTATTCACATTAAGAACCGTATCAAGTTGAATCGGATTCTCCTGCATCTGAATTGCAGTCATAGATACCGATTTTCCATTCAGCGAAATGATATTTGATGATGCAGAAGCCAACGACAGTTTATAAGTCGAAGTTGAAAATAACAAGGTTTGGTAATTGGTAATCGTAAGCTGCTGATCATTGACCTTCATAAAAAGATCACCCCTTTTAAGTCCGGCCTTTTCGGCAGGCGATCCTTTAAAAACATACCGAACAAAACCAAACAAGTTATCGCTGGAACCCACCCGGGCCAACATGAAATCGAACCCCATTGTCTCCGAAATCCCCTGAATCCAGTTGTCAATAATTTGCGAATCATCGACAATAAAAGACCATTTATCGATTGTCTTGTATTTGTAAAGCAGGGATGTAAAGAGGAGATTTGGATCTGTAAACGTATTTAAAAAAGCGTTTAGAGAATCTTTAACTGTATATTTCGCAGCCATCAAATTAGGCACTTGATCAGCCCACAGATAATATTCTTTTAGTCCGTTATATATGAATTTATTAACATCAGTAGCCTCTTTTATCACAACCGGCACAGGAGCAACTACTTCCTTTTTACAGCAGACCAACATATTGAAGAACAATAAAAAAGAAAAAATACTAACCAGATATCTATATGTGTTTTTCATGGCAAATCTTTTATTAATGAGTTGACTAAAATAGTAAATTTTAATACCTGATATTACAATTCATTAAACGTTTTGCACGGGATTCGGTTTTCAGAAAAGATGTTAAAAAAATATTATATAAGGAGAAAATTGTAAAATTTAAAATTCAGCAAATAAATCCGCATAGGTCTTTTACCACAATAGGACAGGAATCCGCCAGAGGTTTCCCGATCGCCTAAATCAAATCCTTTTCATCAGTAACGGTTTCCTGATTCAACTCATTGACTGTTTCGGATTCTGCTTGTGGATGCTTTTCATCAAAGAAACGTCTGTAGAAAATGAGGATCGAAATAATTCCTACCGTTATGGAAGAGTCAGCCATATTGAATACGGGGCGGAAAAAAATAAAATCTTCACCGCCGACGAAAGGAACCCAGGAAGGATAATTTCCAGAAATCAACGGAAAGTAAAACATATCGACAACCCTGCCTTGCAAAATGAAGAATATCCGCCTCCAGCTGGAAAGAGGGTTGCTACCTGCCCATAACTTTCGTTAAAAATCAATCCGTAAAAAGCGCTGTCCAAAATATTACCAATGGCTCCTGCCATGATCAGGGAGAAACAGGCAATAACTCCAAACGGAACATCTTTTTTCCAAAGCTTTGTGATGTACCAGCCAATTAACCCAACAGCGACAATGCGAAAAACACTTAGAAAATACTTCCCAATACTGTTCCCAAATTCAAGTCCGAAAGCCATTCCATTGTTCTCAACGAAATGGATTATAAACCAGTTTTTTGCAATAATAAACTCATCGCCAAGCATCATGTTGGTTTTGATCCATATCTTTAGGAACTGATCGAAAAACAGAACAAGAAGGATGATAATGATTGACTTGACTTTAGAACTCATAAAAAAAATTATTGGGTCAATAACAACAAAAAAATCGGGGCATAAATTATCACCCCGAACTTTATTTAAATTTTACGGACATTTAAACCTTGTAACCGGAATAAAAATCTACTTAATCAACGCTGGTTATTCTTTGCATCGATGGAAAGTGTTGCATGGGGAACGGCGCGAAGGCGTTCCTTCGAAATCAGTTTTCCTGTCTCACGGCAAATTCCATAAGTCTTATTTTCGATCCGAACCAGCGCTGCTTCAAGATATTGAATAAACTTCAATTGTCGCGGAGCAAGTTTGCCTGCCTCCTCTTTCGACAATGTTGCAGCCCCCTCCTCTAAAACTTTAAACGTAGGAGAAGTATCCTCAGTGCCGTTACCGTCACCATGGGTGATTGCGTTTTTATATAATTCATAATCCTGACGGGCACTTGAAAGCTTGTCCTGGATTAACGCTTTGAACTCCTGGAGTTCTTCATCTGAATATCGTGTTTTCTCACTCATAGCATTAAGGTTTGGTGTAAAAATAGTTCATTTAGGCTCCATTTATATTAATCGAATGAAAATATTTTCTAACAGTTAAAAAATAATCGTTACAATATTTCTTTTTCAACTTGAATGTATGTTTCAATTCCCTTTTCAATCTCAACAAGTTTTGCAGTAGACGCTCCGTCTAAATCATCGACCAATTCGACTCTTACTGCAAGTGTCTGACTACCTATGTAATCACCATACTTATCCATCGCTTCATTCAGCTCAGGATGTCGTACGATCCGAAGAATAATTTTGTCGGTCACTTCAAAGTTACTATCTTTTCTCAGGTTTTGTATCCGGTTTACGAACTCTCTTGCGATACCTTCGAGACGAAGTTCCGGAGTTACATTGATATCCAAAGCAACCGTGATTGCGCCTTCGCTGGCGACCTGTAATCCAGGAATATCTTCCGAATGAATTTCAACATCTTCAAGAGCCAGCGTGACGGGTTCACCTTCGATCAACGCATCAAAAGTACCTTTTTGCTCAAATGCAGCAATCTCCGGTTGGCTCATATTACCGACAAGAACAGAAACTGCTTTCATCAATTTCCCATATTTGGGGCCAAGTGTTTTAAAATTGGCTTTAATCTTCTTTTTAATGACACCCGTCGCATCAGTAAGGTAATCGACTTTTTTTACATTTACTTCGGTCAGGATAATGCTTTCGACTGCTTCAAACTGTTTACGGAAATTTGGGTTAAGGACCGGGACAATGATTTTTGCCAAAGGCTGACGTACTTTTATCTTTTCCTTCCGGCGTAAACCCAAAATCATTGAAGAAACTTTTTGAGCAATATCCATTCGCTCTTCAAGCTCCTTGTTAATGGCTTTCTGATTGTATTTCGGAAACGATGTCAAATGAATCGAAGTATCAGATTCGTTATCACTTACGCGGTTCAGATCGCCATAAAGCTGATCCATATAAAATGGTGCTATTGGTGCTGCAAGTTTAGCAACGGTTTCAAGACAAGTATAAAGTGTCTGATAGGCCGAAATCTTATCGGTATCATATTCACCTCCCCAGAAACGCTTCCGGCTTAAACGGACATACCAGTTCGACAGATTTTCAGTTACGAATTCCGAAATTGCCCTCCCGGCCCGTGTAGGCTCGTAATTTTCGTATGAATCTGTTACATCTTTAATAAGGCTGTTCAGCAATGACAAGACCCAACGGTCAAGTTCAGGACGATCCTCTTCTGCAACCTGCGCTTCTTTGAAAGTAAAACCGTCAACATTCGCGTATAGGGCAAAGAAGTTATAAGTATTGTAAAGTGTTCCGAAGAATTTCCTCCGAACCTCTTCAACACCCGCAATATCGAATTTGAGGTTGTCCCATGGCTGTGAATTGGTTATCATGTACCAACGCAACGGATCAGACCCATATTTTTCGATGGCTTCAAAGGGATCGATGCCATTACCGAGTCGCTTGGACATTTTATTCCCGTTTACGTCAAGCACTAATCCATTGGAAATAATATTCTTAAATGCAACACTCCCTTTCACCATCGTAGCAATGGCATGAAGTGTAAAAAACCAACCACGTGTCTGGTCAACCCCTTCGGCTATAAAATCGGCAGGAAAAACCTCGTTAAAGACAGCTTCGTTTTCAAACGGATAATGAGCCTGGGCAAAAGGCATTGCTCCTGAATCGAACCATACGTCAATCAGATCGGCTTCGCGGAACATTTTTACCCCTTTAGGTGAAACAAGAAATATCTCGTCAACGAAAGGACGGTGGAAATCTATTTTTTCGTAATTCAATTTTGAGAAATCGCCCACCTTAAAATCCTTGAACGGATTCGACTCCATAAAACCAGTGGCAACCGATTTATTAATTTCGGTGATTAGCTCGTCAGCCGATCCGATACAAATCTCTTCCGTACGGTCTTCTGTGCGCCAGATAGGCAGGGGCGTTCCCCAGAAACGTGATCTTGACAAATTCCAGTCAACCAGATTTTCAAGCCAGTTTCCAAAACGGCCTGTTCCAGTTGACTGAGGTTTCCAGTTAATCGTTTTATTCAATCCGATCATCTGATCACGAACAGCTGTCGTTTTGATAAACCATGAATCGAGCGGATAGTATAAAACCGGCTTATCCGTTCTCCAGCAATGCGGATAACTATGAACATGTTTCTCGACCTTAAAAACACGATTCTCCCTTTTCAGCATCACCGAAAGATCAATATCGAGCGTTGAATCGTTTTCTGTAAGCGTTTCGTCGTAATCGTTTTTTACGAAGCGACCAGCATATTCCTTGTATAACTTAACATCGATATTTTTAGCAATAAAATCTCCTGAGAGATCCTCCAAACGGAAAAACCGTCCCTGACGATCTACCATTGGTTGCTGTTTACCCTCCTTATCAAGAAGCATAAGGGGAACGATCCCTGTTTGTTTTGCAACACGGTCGTCATCGGCACCAAATGTCGGAGCTATATGTACAATTCCGGTACCGTCTTCGGTCGTTACAAAGTCACCGGCTATCACCCTGAATGCATCACCCATCGGTTTAACCCATGGGATCAGTTGTTCATAGGTAACTCCAAGCAATTCTTTTCCCGGGAATTCGGAAAGTACCTGAAAAGGAATATTCTTACCATCACCTAAATAATCATCAAATGAAAATTCAGCATTCTTATCAGGAAAATAATTACCCAATAATTCCTTTGCAAGAATAACAGTGACCGGTTCAGAAGTATACGGGTTGAATGTCTTTACTTTAACATACCTGATATTGGCTCCAACAGCCAGTGCAGTATTCGATGGCAAAGTCCAGGGAGTAGTTGTCCATGCGAGAATGAAGAGATCTGAATCGATGTCAGCAAAAAATGCCTCCGACTTATCATTCCTTTCAACCTTAAACTGGGCAATACAAGTTGTATCCTTTACATCGCGGTAGCAACCAGGCTGATTCAGTTCGTGCGAACTTAACCCGGTACCGGCAGCAGGTGAGTAGGGTTGTATACTGTAACCTTTGTAAAGAAGGTTTTTTTTGTAAAGATCCTTGAGCAGCCACCACAAAGTTTCGATATAACGGCTATCATAGGTAATATAAGGCTCGTCCATATTGACCCAATAGCCCATTTGCCGCGTAAGGTCTTCCCATTTATCGGTATACTTCATCACCTCCTTACGGCAGGCGGCATTATAATCTTCTACTGAAATGGTTTTGCCAATGTCTTCTTTTGTGATGCCTAATAACTTCTCAACAGCAAGTTCGACAGGAAGCCCATGGGTATCCCATCCGGCTTTACGTTTTACTAAAAATCCCTGCTGAGTTTTGTATCTGCAAAATATATCTTTGATTGCTCTTGAGACTACATGATGAATGCCAGGCAAACCATTGGCAGACGGCGGACCTTCGTAAAAAACAAATGTCGGTCCTCCGGCACGTGTGGATATCGATTTATGAAACGTGTCGTTTTGTTCCCAATATTTCAGGATATCTTGATTAATTTTCGAAAGATCAAACTCCTTATACTCCCTGAATTTGTTACTCATAACCTTAAAAAAACTCCTTTTTTTGAAGCGTACAAATATAGGAATTTTTTCACTCGATAATCAGGTGACCTGACACCCAAATCAAACACTTAAGGTTTAAGATGCATTGAACTAAAAATGATGCAGAAAGTAAATTTAAAGGGCTACTTTGGGAAGGGAGTAAGGCAGTATATCTTGGAAAGAAACCAGCCTAAAACGAATTACCTAAAAAGAAAAAAAGGCCGAATTTTGACAATAAAAAGTTGACCTCCAATATAAAAACTGGAACTGGAATATTGTCGTATTTGCAAACGCTGAATGGAAGCTTAACAATTCTCCATTTCAAGCATTATGCAAACATGTTTGATCAAGCCTGATAAAAAGCTGATACAGGAAAGGCATAAGGAAAACTTAAGGAAGGCAATAGAAAAACTTCGATGAGTGAATTTTCGGGAAGAGATGTATATTTTGAGGCATTTTATTCAGCTTATCTTTAGATTTTATGGATCCGAATGCCTCATCTTTTTATTCGTGTTACTTATATCTATTTATACTCCTTCCAGACTTTTTGCATAATTAAGTTGACGAAAAATTGCGATATTTGTATAAGTAGGTTATGATAACAATGACTGCTGATTTCAATTAAATGAATAGTTCTTGATTTTTGAAAATCATTAATTTACAAGCTCATTTAAGTCATATGCGAAAAACCATTTTATTTATCTGTGTTGTATTATTTGTGGTCCGTACCTCATGGGGACAAAATGAACCAATAGATTCATTACGCGCAGATTTTGATAAATTATACGGGTTGGATGTTTTGCTGACTAATGGCAAGAAATATTTTCCGGAGAGTAATCCGGTTATTGGCAATCCCTTTTGGCGAAGTAAGGATCCCTTTGGGGCCGACTTGACGGTATCAGGAAAAACCTTTAAAGGTCAAAGAATTAAGTATAATCTAAACAAGCAGGAATTTTTACTGCTCTATACCAACTACAACGGGCAAAATGGACAAATCATTCTTAATAATTCGGCTATTGACTCGGTCAATACCGGAATGTATAAGTTTATTCCTAATGTATTCCCGGAAATTAAACAACAGTTTGTTCAACTGGTTCATCAGGGGCACATATCCTGCTATATAGGCTGGTATAAAGAATTGAAGTTTAACTCCCTGGGGCCTTATGCCGGCTTTGAATACAGCAAGGATTTCCAAATGTACTACCTTGTTTACAACAGGGCGGTTTATCATTTCACCAATAAGACTTCTTTTCTGCGAATTTTCAACCTAAAAGAGAGAGCGTCTATCCGGAAATTCATCTCTTCCAATCAGTTCAGGTTTAGGAAAATGGACGAAAATAGTTTAAGAAAGTTAATTACCTACTGCGACGAAACCTTAATCTGACATGAAGTTTTTAGCTACATATATTCTGTTGTTCTTTGTTTTTCTGTCGGATTTATCTGCTCAACAAAAGGATAATATACATATTAATGGAAAATTTCGAAATTTGACTTTTCAGGAGTTTGTATCCATGCTTGAGAAAGAATATCCGCTCCATTTTTATTTCGAAGAAAAATGGGTCAGTTCAATCCATGTAAATCTGGATGCAGAGAACCTTTCTATTTCGGAATTAATGGACAAACTGATGTTGCCAACCATGTTGGATTACGTGTATCGACCTCCCGGTTCAATTTTTATTTTACCGGATAAGAAATTTATTCGCCAGCTTCCCGAATATTATTTATCTAGCGTCGGTTCTGATTCATTGGAGGGCAGGCAAAAGAATATGACGAATATTGAGGAGAAATATCTGCTCGGCCGTAAACCCAACAAGATTAAAACAATAATTATTGGAAGTTGGGATAAAGCAAAAAAAGGGAAAATGGCCGTAATTACAGGAAAGTTGACCGATGAAGAAAACGGGGAATCACTTGTAGGAGCTGTAATCTATATTCCAGCTTTTAAAAAAGGAGCCGTTACGGACGCAAATGGATTCGTGACTCTGGCATTGAAACCGGGAATTTATTCCGCAGTTTTTCAGTATTTAGGGATGACAGAAATCAAGGGGAATCTTGATGTTCGATCCGATGGCTTTTTCTCATTGACGTTGAAGAAACAATTCAATGCAGTTGGTGAAGTTTTGATACATGGTGAAAAAACACAAAAAAGAAGTTCAAAACCTGGATTGGAAAATGTATCTGTCAAAACCATGAAAGAATTGCCAACGCTGATGGGAGAAAAGGATGTAATGAAGGTTGCGCAAATGCTGCCGGGAATTGTCAGCGTTGGGGAAGGATCTGCCGGGGTCAACGTACGGGGAGGAAATGCTGACCAGAACTTATTTTACATCAATGAAGTACCTGTTTATAACAGTTCTCACCTGTTTGGATTTTTCTCATCCATTAACTCCGACATTATTGATAATTTTTCGATTTACAAAGGCCAGATACCTGCTGAATATGGAGGGCGGTTATCTTCGGTATTCAATGTTGAAACCCGAAAGGGACATAAACACAGTTTTTTTACACAAGGGGGAGTCAGTCCGGTCTCGGCAAATGCAGAGGTTGAAATTCCCATCGTAAAAGAAAAAGTCTCAATGATTCTTAGCGCCCGTTCTTCCTATTCCGATTGGATTTTAAAACGTTTAAAAGATCCGGATTTAAGAAACAGTCAGGCTTCATTTTACGATTTTGCGACTGTTCTTGATTTTGACCTAAACGATAAAAATCAAAT
>Ga0302288_1002112_pt1 | contig 11982 bp, 9 predicted proteins | sample III_Fen_N1_1_FD_194549 | JGI IMG/M metagenome (GOLD analysis project Ga0302288, IMG submission 194549) | Peat permafrost microbial communities from Stordalen Mire near Abisko, Sweden - III_Fen_N1_1 | ecosystem: Environmental > Terrestrial > Soil > Wetlands > Permafrost | place: Sweden: Abisko...
ATGATTCTCCTATCTGACAGCCCTCATAAGCTGTTCCATGTTATCGGTGTAAATCTGTCCATATTTTGAAAACGAACAGGGGTAAATCTGTAATTCTGACATGGTTTCCACCAGCCAGAGTGGTAATGCTGTGGTTACTTTTACTTCCATTAGGAAATAATCTGTATTAAGTGGAGCGCTACCGCAGTCTCCGTCTTCTAGCTTCAGATTTTCAAAACGGCTACGAATTTTACTGTCAAATGTAATCCTGAATTCAGGATCTTCTTTTCCTGCAAATGCTTCTCTGTCATAGGCAATGTATACTCTTTCTTTTGGATGATAGAACTTTATAAAATAGTCTATTTCATTTAATATCTGACTGTCTTTAAAAGGTAACTGTCCATTTTTCAGATAATTCTCTGCTTCTTTAAGTGTCAGTGAAACTCTTCTTTTATATACAATTCCTTCATATTTTTTCTTAAGTTCAAGATATACTCTGGTATCTGCATTTGGAGTTCCATAACTTCTAAGTCTGAGTTTTTCTTTATATACCGGTTTATCCAGGGACTGCCTTACAAGTTCATAATCTTCCGTATCATAATATAGATTGCAAATGGTATATTCACCATAAACATCACGTTCCATATACTTTTCCATTGCTTTTTTTAAAGCCTGGTATTGTGCCTGATCTATCAGATATTTTTGTTCGACCCTTTTAAATGTATAGCTGGTTGCCATATTAATTCCTCCAATACTATGATTGTTGGTTCCTTGTTGATTATTTGCAGATTCTATATTGATTATTTGTTGGTTCTAAGTAAATTATAACCCAACTTTGTGTAAAATTTATGTTTATCCCGTGAGAAAAGTTTGAAAAAAAGGAAAGATGGATTCATTGTCTGAGTCATCTTTCCTTTTTGAGCAAGAGAAACAATTTACCATTTCTCTTGTATATTCAGTTAGGTTTCTATGTGTGTTGTTTTCATATTATGAATACCCTCATACGTTCTGTAATATATTATATATCAGAAATCCATATCTGCATATAATCATAAGGCATTCACTTTTACTTAAAATTTACATTACTTTTTTAATATACCGCTTCACTGAGCATTCCATCCGTTATATTTACGATACGGTTAGCTGATTTGGCTACATTTAAATCATGGGTAATCATAACAATGGTATTCCCCATATCATTTAATTTCTGGAATAAGCGAAGAACTTCCTTACCGCTGTTGGTATCAAGTGCTCCGGTGGGTTCATCCGCAAGAAGCACTGCTGGTTCACCCACTAACGCTCTCGCAATAGAAACTCTCTGCTTCTGCCCACCCGAAAGTTCGTTTGGTTTATGTCCCAGACGGTTATCAATCCCCAAAAGTTTAATAGTATCAATACATTTTTCTTCCGCTTCTTTATGTCCCATTCCTCTTAAAATTAAGGGCATTGTTATATTCTGCATAACATTGTATGTGGAAATCAGTTGATAATTCTGAAAAATAAATCCGATTTCACGATTTCTAACTTCTGTCAGATCAATTTCTGGTGTTTCATGAATTGCCCGTCCATTTAAGAAATACTCTCCTCCATCTGCAACGTCCATACATCCGATAATGTTCATAAGTGTTGTTTTTCCTGAACCAGAGGGTCCTAAAATAGCAACATATTCACCTTTTTTCACTTCAAAGGATACATTCTTTAATACTGGAACTTTCTCTTCACCCAGCAAGTATCCTTTTGTTATATCATTCATTTTTATCATATGTGCTCCTTTTTGCGCCAGCAATTATCCTACGATCCAAACTGACATAATTACATCAGAGTTGTTGCTTTTATCTACTACCATTTCAACAACATCACCAACGGCAAGTCTTGAAAAAGTAGTTTCTGTTCCAAGTTTCGTAGTAACTGTAGTTCCTACCGGAATATAGGTGGTTACCACATCGTCCGTCAATTCATACTGTGTAGTAGTAACAGCTATGCTGCTATTACCTGATGAGGTGCCTGTTGTGGCTCCACTTGTTGTATCTGTACCTGTAGGCATTGATCCACCTGCTGGCATTGTTCCTCCTGTAGGCATTGTTCCTCCTGTAGGCATTGTCCCGCCTGTTGGCATTGTTCCAGTTGTTCCAGCGGTTGTACTATCTGTTGCATTTCCTGCTGCAGTTCCTGTTGCAGTGGTAGTGTCTGCCGTAGCTATTGTAGTTGTTGTTACAGAACCATCTGCAGAAGTTGTTGCTGTAGTGTCCGTGCTTCCTGTCGCGGTAGCATCCGTAGATGTGGTCCCACCTGGGATACCTCCACTGGGTCTTTGTCCCATCGTCTGGGTTGTATCTGTTGTTGAAGTATTGGTTGAAGTTGTATCTGTTGATGAAGTTGTAGTTGAATTAGTGGCAGTTGTATCGGTGGCAGTTGTATCAGTAGTAACAGCATTTGCAACTGTGTAAGTAATTTCGTTTCCGTTAATTTCCGAAATAACACCATATACTATTTCCTGATTTGCGCCAAGGCTGATATTCACTGTTGTATCAGTTGTGGTGGTGTTCACTGCTGTATAATAACGGTATCCACCATAGCTTCCGCCCCCTGCCACAATAAGAACGATTATTGTAATAATTATTTTTTTCTTTTTTGACATTTTTTTATTTTTAATTTTCTTATTGTTTTTTTCAATATTTACATTATTTTTCATGTGATGTCCCCGCCCTATTCTTGATTTAATGCAATTACAGGAATCAGTCTGGATGCTTTAAATGCCGGATAGAAACCAAATACACTACCCGTTATAACACCAAAAGCCAGCGAAATAAGGGCTCCCTGTATGGAAAGTTCAACTCTTACAGAAAAACTTTCAATGATAGGAGTAATTCCCAGAGAAACCAAAACTCCCAATATAGCACCAACAAAACTCATGAAGACAGCCTCCATTAAAAATTCCATAAGAATATCTTTTCTGGAACATCCCATAGCTTTAAGGATACCAATTTCATTGGTTCTTTCCTTTACGGATACGAATAATACATTCATGATTCCTATACCGCCTACTATAAATACGATGACTGCCATAGATATCAGTAACAGGGTTAAGGTATCGTTTGATGCACTTGCTGCATCCATTTTTGATCCTGCATCCGTGATTGTAAACTCTGTATTAGGATAAGAATCAAGTAAAACCGTTGTTATATCGTCAATGATGGTATCCACATTATTGACATCCTCAGCAATTACAGTGATAGTGGGGCTTACACTGTCTCCTGTTAAATATTTTATACCGGTTGCATAAGGTATAAAAATTGCAGTATCCGGGCTGATTCCTGAGGATACACTTCCCATTTCACCTAATACGCCTGTGACTACATAAGGTCTGCTATCAATATAAACCACCTGATCATAAGCATCATAAGCACTTCCAAATATTTCCTGAGCTACAGAGTATCCTAGTACACAGACTTTGTCTTTACTTTCATCATTTTCGTCTGTCAGATAGTCTCCTATAGATAATTCCATATTGCTTAATTCCATATAATTACTTAAAGTTCCTGCTACCGTATAACTGGTGGCATCCTCCAGTTCACCGCCTTCTATATCAGCAGTTGTTGAATATGTAATAGTAACATCTGATATTCCAGGTACAAATACGGATAAATCATCCATATCGTCTTGTGTAAGTGTAATGTCTTCCTGATTGATTCTATCACTTTCATCTGTAGAACCCATTCCAAAGCCACCCATCATTCCAAAGCCACCCATGGTCTGTCCTCCAGATGAAGAACTGGATCCTCCTGGGAAAGTGGGCATTGTTCCTCCTCCGAAGCCACCACCAGCAGTGCTTGTCCCTGTGGTGGTCTGTGTAGTATCCGTACTGGTGCTTTCGTATGAAATATCAATGGCTCCGGCATTCAGATTTTTAAACTGGTCTGCCACGTCCATTTTACCACCTGTACCGATAGCTATAACCATCATAATTGTTGCAGAACCTACTACAATTCCAATTGATGTTAAAATTACTTTAAATTTGTTCTGGGCAAGATTCAGCCATACCAGTCTTAATAATTCTGAAGGTCTCATTATTCACTCACCTTACTTTCAATCAGAACTGTATCGCCTTTTGAAAGCCCTTCTACGATTTCTACGTTCACACCATCTGAAAATCCGGTGGTTACTTCTTTGTTCGTAATATTACCATTTTCATCTTTTACTTTTACATAGGATTTAGTGCCGTCCCTAAAGATTGCTCTATTAGAAACATAAACCACTTCCGAACTTTGTTTTGTTATAAAGGTAACTTCTCCTGACATGCCTTGGTATAATCCGGAAACATCTCCCTGAAGAGTTACAGTTACTGAGTATTCATTTACGCCTGTATTACTGTTATAAGTTGCGTCGGATATTTCCGAAACAATACCGGTAAGTATCTGATCATCATAAGCTGTCAAAGAAATATTTACTTCATTTCCTAATGCAATATCTGTCATATCGTCTTCTTCTACCGTTGCTGTCATGGTAACTGCTTCATCATCGTATAACGTAATCATAGACGAATCCATAGAAACAGTATCTCCCGCAGCCAGCGCAACATCTGTTACAACCCCGCTGTATTCCGATAAAATTGACTGATTTACAATATAATCATCAAATTCTGATAATTTATCAACCGCATCATCATAAGTACTCTGAGCATCAGTCTGATTTTCATCCAGATATGCAGTTGCGACATCATATGTTTCTTTTGCGTTGTTATAAGCAAGCAGCCTAAGGTCATAAGTTTCTTTTGCCTGTAATAAACCGGACGCCAGATCACGTTTTGCCTGAGAAAGTTTTGTTGTTAAGGTTGTCACATTATCTTCTGCTTTATCTATACTTGTCTCGGTGTTTTCAACACTTGTTTCAAGTGAATCTGCATAAGATGCTGCTGATTCTCTGACCGCTTCATATTGCATATACCAGTATGTATTAGTATCTTTATTTACTAAATCAACATTTGACTGGGCTGCGTTCAAACTTGCTACAGCTGCTGTGTATTCTGTTTTTAAATCTGTTAGATTTTGGTTTAATGTAGCTAGTTCCTGTGTAGCAAGCGTCAATTCACTTTCTGTTGTAGATACTGTATCATTTAGCGTTGCAATAGCTGCATCATACTCTGTCTTTGCATAACCACCGTAAGCCAGAGAGCTTTCATATGTATGTTTTGCATCAAGTTTTGTGGAAACCTGATCTGTCACCACCTCGTCCAGTGCAGTTTTTGCTTCCGCCACATCGCTTGCAAGTTTGTCTCTGATAGCATCTATACTATCCTGAGTTATGGTAAAAAGAACATCACCTACTTCAATTCGTTGACCAATGGTTACTAAAACCGATTCAATATCCATGGTATTTCCGGAATCAGTTGTGGTTGTAGATGTGTTTCCTGAAGCCAGATTAAACAACTGTGAAAACATATCAGTTCCACCGCCACCCATTCCCATCCCTGCACCCTGATCTGATGAAGTTGTTGAGGTTGTTGAGCTGGAACTACTGTCACTGGTAACAAGAGAACTGATATCAAGATCAAAGGTTTGTTCCACAGTACCGATATCCACTGTGCTATCTTCTGTTACACCTACCGTCAAATCTCCGTACTGTGCTGTTGTATCTTTATAAACCACTTCACCTGCACTATTTTTTAAAAGGTTGCAGATAATCAATACGATAATCAAGATTAAAACAAGTATTCCGGCTGCGACGGCTGCTATAATTTTATTTTTTGTACTTTTAAAAATTGTTTTTAGTTTCTTACTTTTTATCATGGCGTAACCCCCGTTCCACTGTTATTTTGAGTACTACCTGACATGCCAGGCGGTGTTCCTCCTGGCATCATCTGGCTGGAATCAGTGGAAGTATTCGTAGTTGTATCTGTAGTAGTACCCGTAGTATCAGTTGTTGTGCTATCAGTAGTTGTACTTGTTGAATCTGTGGTATCTGCTGCTGATTCGGTCTCGCTTGCACTTTCTGTTACTTTGGTAGCAATATAAACGATATCATCCTGGGTTAATCCATCTGTTATCTCTACTGAAATACCATTGCTCAGACCCGTTGTAACTTCTTTTAAAACATAGTTATCGCTGCTATCTTTCATATAAACATAAGTTTTTCCATCTTGATCTACGATAGCTTTCTTTGAAATGTAAAGTACCTGATCTTTATAATCTGTAACAAATGTTATGTCTGCAGTCATTCCTCCGTATAGTGCTGAAGTATCTCCCTGTATCATAATCGTTACTGGATAACTTACCGTCGCAGAAGATGTAGAGGTTGCTGTTGTAGTGATTGCAGAAATTACTCCTTCATAGGCAACATCCGGATAAGCAGTAAATGCAATATTTACACTGTCTCCAACCGCAAGACTGATAACATCTTCCTGTGAAACATCTACTGCTAAAGTCATTTCATCAGATTTTGCATAGGCTACCATAGTTCCCTGGGTTATTAGGGAGTCGTCTGCTTCATAATCCACTTCTGTAACAATTCCTGCACCTTCTGCATAAATTGTACCATCACCTACAAAGGCTTCAAACGCATCTAACTGGTCTGTTGCATCAGTTACATCCTGTTTGGCACTGTCTAAAGTTTCCTGTAAGGATGCAAGGCTATTGTCATATATACTTTTAGCTGTCTGTCCACCTGCTTTGGACGTTTCATATGTCTGTTTTGCAGTTAATTTTTCAATTGCGAGTTTTGCATTTGCAGCTGTAATTTCATTCTGTAACTTTGTTATATTTTCCTGTTTTGTTTCAATATCTGTGTAAATCTGATCTAATTTTGACTGAGCTGATTCGTACTGGGATTTCAGATTTTCCAATTGAATCTTGTAGGGAATAAATACCAAAGTATTTGTCTGATCCACACTGTCATAAATGTCTGCCGAGTCTTCGTACGCTTCTTTCGCATCTGCAAGATTATCCGTTGCATCTTCTATGCTGTCATTTAAATCTGTAATATCTTTATTTAAAGAGTCAATTTCCACGCTTTTTTCACTGATGGAGGCTGTTATTTCAGCAATTGTGGCATTATAAATCTCACCAGCGTAGTTATTTGCAATATTGCTTGACTCATAGGTTTGTTTCGAAGTAAGTGCATCCAGATCGTACTGGGATTTGGCTTCTGCATATGCAATTTCTGCTTCTGTTTTTGCTGACTGAAGGATTCTTCTTACATCTGCTATAGAATCATCTGTAAATTTTAAAAGTGCATCACCTTCACTAATACGCTGCCCTACAACCACAAACACATCTTCAATTTTCAGGTATTTCTCAGTGGTGGTCGTTGTATCATCTGTTGTTGTGGTAGTGGTTGTATCCGTACTGTCAGTGGTATCCGTGCTATCAGTGGTATCAATGGATATATCATAGGACTGATCCGTAATTCCATATTCCAGTGAACCGCTTTCTGTAACACCAACGGTAAGGTCACCAAGCGTTACGGGTGATTCTTTATATATCCACTGCTCTGTGTTTAAATTGGGTTTTATAAAAACTGTGTAGCAAGCTGCCGCCAGCATAATTACCAGTGCTGCTATGATTAGGACAAGACGCCTAACCTTTTTGGTTAGATGTATTTTTTTTATCATTCTGTCTGTCCTCCTACATTAAAATATACTTCTGCTGTGAGATTTGAGGTAAGAGTGCTATCTGTATTATCTAAAGTTACTGTTACATCATATGTAATGGATGTCCGGCTTGTTGATGAAGATACTGGATTGATTTCCGCTACAGTTCCTGTATATGATCCATAACCCGAAATAATTACATTTGCTGTATCTCCAATACTGATTTTTGAAATATCTGCCTGTGCTACAGAAACAGCTACTGTTATTGCATCTGTATTACCATAAGCAAGCACCATACTTGCGCCCTGTAAATAGTCTTCTGCAGCTACGTTCACTCTCAAGATAGTTCCACCGTTTGTTGTATAAAGTTTTCCATCACCTAAAAGACTTTCAAATTCAGTTAGATTATCATCTGCTTCTGTTTTGGTTGCCTCTAAAGTACTAAAGGTCTCATCCGCTTTTTTAATCGCAGTATCATAGTCATCTTTCGCCATTTTACTTTTTGCAAGAGAGGTATTATAGGTTGTTAATGCTTGTGTTTTGTTAGTATCATAATCAGCCTGGGCCTGTACCAGATTTTCCTTTAAGGTTTCAATGCTCAAATTCAGTTGTGCTAATTGTAATTTTGCCTCTGCTACAGCATTATCATAGTCATCCTGAGCCTTTTCATATTCGGTTTCATTTTCAGCAAGCTCTGCATACAGAAGGTTCAAGGTGGTTACTTCCCACTTGTCATAAGTGGAACCGCCTCCACCCATTGAAGCCCCACTGCTCATAAATGCAGAATATGGAATATTCCATTCTGCAACTTTACTCTGTAGCAGTGCAAGGTTTGTGTTATATGCAGCGAGCTTTTCTTCTACCTGATAATCTTCTTTATAAGAATCTGTTTCCAGTGCCGTTGTATATTCTGCAATCTGATCTTCTGCGTCTGTTACCTGCTGTTTTGCATCTGCCAATGTACTGTCTAAGGAAGCCAGTGTCGCGTTATACACATCTTCAGCCTGTTGTCCCGTCAGAACACTTACGTCATAATCGTATTTTGCAGTTATCTTGCTTTGTTCATGTTCAATTAAGCCAGCCCGGTATGCCAGAGTTGCGTCTGTAGCCGCTGCTGTAAGTTCAGCTCTTGCGTCTGTAATGCTGTCATCAGAGATTTTTAATATTGGAGTATTAGCTTCAATTTCATCTCCTGTAGATAAATAAACTTCTTCAATATAAAGTTCTGTTGTTATATAATCCGGTTCAAATTCCTCAGTGTCCATGCCAACAGCTGTGGTGCCGGTAGCACTGACAGTGTTTGCACCCATTGTCATATTCCCAAAATCTGTTGTAGTTTCAGCTGTACTCCCAGTTGCATTTTTGAATTTTACAAAATAAATTACCACTCCCACCGTTGAAACGAAAACAAGCAGTACCAATACTGCTACATAAACTTTTTTGGAACGTTTCTTTTTGGGATTTTCAAAATCATATAGATTTCCTGCCTCGGGGCTATTTTCACCATCTACCAGAAGCACATCCACTAAGCCCTGCTCAATGTTTACTTGGTTGTTTTTTTTGCCCTTTTCCATTTTGGCTTTGACTTTTTTCTGTTTTTTTAGCTTTTTGGGATTTTTCCCGGTCTCTCCACTTTGTGAATCAACTGATTTTTCAGATTCTAGTTCCATTCGTTTAATCTTCACTGCACAGACGCCTCCATTACCTTTGATATTATTATTGTAGTAGGCAAATGTTACTAATCATTGTTTAATCTGTGAAAATATTGTGTTTTTCTTAATAAAAATTTTCTTTATATTTGATTGTTTGTTTAGGAAAATGTTATAAAACAAAAAAGTATCATGGAATTTTCTCCATGATACTTTTTTGTTTTATAATATTTCAAAAAATCCAATTAACTGTTTTTCATCAATGTTATCAGATATTCCCTCACTTGGATCATAATATTTGCCATCAAAATAAATAAGATAATGACTGTATCTGCCAAGTTTGAGAAGAAGTACTGCGCATTTTGGAAGCAAACAGGCATTCCCACAGTTATAATAAATCGTATCGGAATGAGCAATACCAAGATAGTTCAAACTTTCTACTATTTTCTCCATAGAAGCCTGCCATTCCCTGCATTGCATTATTTCGCCAGCTTCTTCAAGACTTATTCCAGCAAGCATCGCTATACAGGCCTGACCACACAGACCATCCCAGGGCTGTCTCACCAGACTGATCTGATCAACACTACGAATAGGATTGGTCAGACTATAAGGACTTTCCGGTGTTTCTTTTTTAACACGTTCTTTTATTCCAAATGATACTTTATAAGAATCCTGCGGTTCTAGTTTTTCTGCTACTTTTTCAGGAACAGTCAGATAGTAATGACCTTTTCCCTTGGGTTCCATGATGCAGGTGAATTTTTGACTGTTTATTGTAATTTCAGCTGATAAAGGTCCCTGTTCACTGTTTACTTCCCACACATTGAAAGGAACTTCGATTCGGTTTATACCATCTTCCCGAATCATTTGATTTTCAAAAATAAAAATCATCGATAGACCTCCTATTATATTCTTATGGAAAGTATACCTTTATTTTTCTGAATTTACAATAACACTGCCCTACTGACTCTGTACAAAATTACGTACATAGCCTTATATTTGTTATGTTACTCCTTTTTTTCAGCAATCAGAACCTGATTTGACTTTTTTCTAGCCTTAATTTCTTCGTTCCTACGTTTTATCATCAAATTTCTATTTTGTATAATATTACTTTGCATGACCCGGTTTGCTTCAGTCCATAAAAGTTTCATGGTTTCATTAAATACTTTTTTACTTTCCGGTTTCATATCATTCATGGATTTTATGAGATCAGTAATATTTTTCCATTTTATTTTTGTAAAATCCTGTGTAGTCCTGATATCATTTATTTCAAGCAGATAAAATAGTACCTCCACAAACTGCTCTCTCTGTTTAATTTCCATTTTTTCAATCCAGGATGTAATAGTAGCATCCATTATTTTACTGTTATGATCTATTTCCTTGGCATACAAAAAATCCTTCTGTTCAATCTTCCATGACAGCGGGTCATGCTGCATAATCCCGGTCTGACTGCTCTTGACTACCAGATAATCTTCCTGGTGTTCCAGTAGTTTTCCAATAATGGAAGTTTCAGGAATATAAGTTCTAATCAAAGGTACCACTTCTTTGTACGCGTTGCTTTGAACCATTTTTTCCAGAAAACCGGGACCATCAAAATTATATACGCAGGTTATACGCCTTTTAAGGTTCTTTTTGCAGTTAACCGCTGCATATACAGCCAGATTTCCACCTTTCGAATGACCCCCAAGCATGATTTTCCAGTCATTCCATCTAATGATTTTTTCCAGATAATCTACTGCGTCAGTCTGGGATGGAACCTGTGGCAAATATGCCATGTTAAAGTCTTCCCGCCATCCGACAATTGTATCATCTGTACCCCTGAAAGCAATAAATACATTTCTATCTGGAAGTTTTATTTTCATAGCAGAAAACTGTTGCTGTTTTTCATAGTCAATACGGTTCACGTACTTCCCTAGAAGGAAGTTTCCATATCTTCTGGTATCTGCCATTTTTTTTAATAAGAAAGCAGATTCCTTTACAAGTCTGGAACTGGTATTTATTTCCTCTTCTGTGTGATGCGCCCAGAACTTTCCGGAAGCTTCCTGCAAGGTAATATAGTTTTCCGACTCTGGTCCTGCCAGAATATCATCAAACATTACATAGGACAGCTGTGCCAGAATCAGACTATCTATTTTATTAAATTCCGATTGTTTTATTGTAAGATCTCCCCGCCACAAAATATAATCATAAATATCTTGCATAAAAATCTCCATTCTGCCGCAAATCCGCAAATTTGGGTGACGGCATTAATTTCACCTAATACCCCTATGATTCTGCTATTACAAATATTAGTCATTTTACTAATATTATTTAAATTAAATTTTTAACCCCTTCACATATTCTTTTTGCAACGATAGGATTATTCATAGTATAGATATGAACTCCATCCACATCATGTGCAATAAGATCAACAATCTGATTAATGGAATATGCCATACCAATATCAAACAGTGCTTCTTTATTACTTTCATATTTATTCAATGCTCTGGAAAATTTTTCAGGAAGGGAAGCACCGCATAAGGTTACCATTCTTTCAATTTGTGCCTTATTAATTACCGGCATGATTCCAGCATCTACCGGCACATGGATACCAGCGATCTGGAGCTTTTCAATAAATGAATAAAAAAGTCCATTATCAAAAAATAGCTGGGAAATCAGATGCCCAGCACCATTGTCCACTTTCTGTTTCAGATTTTTAATATCCTCCACCAGATTTGGTGTTTCTGTATGTCCCTCCGGATAACAGGCCCCGCTTATTGAAAAATCTCCATG
>Ga0302288_1002114_pt1 | contig 11980 bp, 9 predicted proteins | sample III_Fen_N1_1_FD_194549 | JGI IMG/M metagenome (GOLD analysis project Ga0302288, IMG submission 194549) | Peat permafrost microbial communities from Stordalen Mire near Abisko, Sweden - III_Fen_N1_1 | ecosystem: Environmental > Terrestrial > Soil > Wetlands > Permafrost | place: Sweden: Abisko...
TCAAGCACAAAAAACGCCAGTCGATTTTCTCTATTCGGCTCTCGAAATTGGCTCTCGAAGCGATATTAACTACAAAGCCAGTAAGAATAAACGCTTGCATGTAGAACTTGCCTTGTTACAATTCAGTAACATCATTAAAAAAAAAATGACGAATTAGAAGCTAGCAAAGCTTCTGCAATCACAGCAAACACAACAGCACCATCGCCTGCTAAACACTCACAACCAGCGAGTTCACCAACACCTACTCCCACACAAAATCAAGCACCAACGGTAAAACCCACAAGTTTTTCGTTTAAGAACATAATATCTGGTCAAACACCTGAGATAAAAACAGCAGCTCCACAGCCAGCAAAACCAGAACCAGTTGCTGAAAGACCAATGGCTCAACCAACACAGCCAGTTGCAAAAGCAATTTCGCTCGATTCGGAACAAGCAAAAGCAGCAATTGCAGAAGTTTGGGAATCATATTATAACGAAATAGAAGCCTCGTCGCCACGTCATGCTGGAGTTTTATCGACTTCACAATATGCAGTAAAAAACAATATTTTAGAAATTACACTTTCATCAATAACGCAAGAAGATTTGTTTAAAACAGAAATTCAAAAAGGTTTAAAACAACGCATTTGCCAAAGACTTTCAATAGCAAATTTCAACATGAATGTTATTGTTGCCGAAATGGGTGAAAAGACTGCAAAGCCATATAATGCAAGTGAAAAATATAATTTCTTGCTCGAGAAAAATCAAAATCTTGCTAAGCTAAAAGATCGTTTTAATCTCAACCTAAAAAGCTAAGAACAAATGATTTGTTTTCCCAATGCAAAAATAAATATCGGGCTCAATGTTGTTGAAAAACGCAATGACGGTTTTCATAATCTCGAAACTATATTTCTTCCCATTGGCTTGAAAGATGCTTTGGAATTTATAGAAAGCGATATATTACAATTTAAAAATTCGGGTTTAGCAATTGATGGTGATCCACTCAATAATCTTTGCGTAAAAGCATGGAAACTCATTCAACAAGATTTTGCAATACCTCCTATTCATATTCATTTACATAAAGTAATTCCCTTTGGAGCTGGACTTGGTGGAGGATCGGCCGATGCTGCGTTTATGCTGGTTTTACTTAACGATTTTTTCAAATTAAAAATATCGCAAGAAAGGCTTATCGATTATGCACTACAATTAGGTAGCGATTGTCCTATTTTCATAATCAACAAACCTTGTTATGGTACTGGCAGAGGAGAAATTCTAGAACCTATTGATGTCAACATTAATGGAAAACATCTTGTTTTGATAAACCCCGGAATTCATGTACCAACACGCGATGCATTTACAAGTATTACGCCTCAACATTCTCAATTCGATCTTCGAGAAAGTATTCAAAAACCAATTACAGATTGGAAAAACTATATTGCCAACGATTTTGAAAAAAGCATATTCCCAAAATATCCTGCTATAGCAAAAATAAAAGAAACACTATACGAACAAGGAGCATTATATGCATCGATGAGCGGAAGTGGATCGAGTGTATTTGGCATTTTTGACGAGAAACGTGATTTGCAAAATGTATTTCCAGAGTGTTTTTGCTGGTGCGGAGGTTTATAATTTTCAAGGGCAATAAATATTTCACCTAATACGCTCAATTAATGCATTTTGCATTTTTACCATAAAAATGAATTGACAATTTTTACATAAATTTTGTCAACGTATTGACAATTTTAACGAATATATAAAATAAAGAAACCGATTTAATACCCGAAAGTATTAAACCGGTTTCACCCTTATTATGAAAAAAAACAGATAGCCTCTTTATTATTTCGATCCAAGGTATGAAGCAACACCTTCTTGAGTTGGTTTCATTGCTTTATCGCCTTTTTTCCAGTTTGCAGGACAAACTTCACCGTGGATTTCCACAAATTGAAGAGCATCAAGCGTACGTAGTGTTTCATCGATATTACGTCCTAATGGAAGGTCGTTAACTAATTGATGTTTTACAACACCTTGTTTATCGATAAGGAAAGTTCCTCTGTAAGCTAATGGAGCACCAATAAATTCAGCGTTTCCGTCAGCGTCAATATCATATTCTCCAGCTAAAACATCATAGTTTTCAGCTATTGTTTTCGAAAAATCGGCAACAAGTGGATATTTAACACCTTTGATACCACCGTCTTTTAATTCAGTTTGTAACCATTTCCAGTGCGAAAATTGTGAATCAACCGAAACACCAACAACAACGGTGTCGCGTTTTGCAAATTCTTCAGCTTTTTCTTCGAATGCTAATAATTCGGTTGGACAAACAAATGTAAAATCGGCTGGGTAAAAGAATAATACCACATATTTTTTACCGATGAATTGATCAAGGCTATAGTTTTCAACTATTTCGTTACCATTGATTACCGCGTTTGCTTTAAAAACAGGAGCTTTTTTTCCGACTAATACTGCCATAATTTTAGTTTTTAGTTTATGAGTTTATAAATGTTAGTTTATCAAATTTACATTTTATTTATAGTGCTTTTGACTACAAACAAAACTATTTCTTACAGCTTGAAACATTTTTTTGAAAATATTTTTCAAATGAACAGCAATGAACGATATTTGCAAAAAATGGACTGTGTTGTTTTTCAAATATATAAATTAAATGTCAGAATTCCAACTTTTAGCGGTAACAGGTAATCCAGTTCTTCATAGTAAAAGTCCGGGAATGTTCAATAACACATTCTCGAAAACAGATTTCCCAGCTACGTACACCCGCCTAGCAGCCGATTCTGCACAAGAAGCTATTAAGGTTTTTCGCTCACTTGGTTTAAAGGGGATGAATGTTACAGCTCCATTTAAAGAAGATATTATGCAATGTGTCGATACCGTTGATTCTGTAGCTGCATTAATTGGAGGAGTGAATACTGTTGTTGATTACCATGGTTTATTAACAGGCTATAATACGGACTATTTTGGAGTACTTAATTCTATTATAGAACATATTTCAAAATTGAATTTGAAAACGACTGACTTCTATGGTAGAAATTGTGTAGTTATTGGAGCAAGTGGTGCTGGGAAAGCAGCTGCATATGCATTAATTAATCACTTGAAGACGAACGTAACAATTATTAACAGGACTATTGATAAAGCAAAAGACGCTGCTGAAAAATTTGGTTGTAATTATAGCAGTTTTGAAATGCTTTCTGAAATTATACCACAAACAGATATAATAATATTAGCATTATCACAAAATGTAAATCCAATTGATTCTTCATGGTTGAATGAAAATCATATTGTATTTGATGCTAATTATAAATCTTCCAAATTCATAGAGATGGCTGATATAAAAGGCTGTTCTATAATTGATGCATCTGATTGGTTACTTCATCAAGGAATATCAGCTTATTTTCGTTTTTTCGATAAATATCCAGACGATGTTGCAATGAAAGCAGGCTTATCGACCTACAACCTAAAAAGTCGTGGTGATAAAATTGCATTGATTGGCTTTATGGGATCGGGAAAAACAACCGTTGGCAAAAAGTTATCGAAGAAAATGGCAATTCCATTTGTCGATACCGATGAAATGATTGTAGAACGTGAAGGGAAATCGATACCCGAAATTTTTGAACAAAACGGAGAAGCCTATTTTCGTAATTGCGAAAAAGAGATATTACAAACAATAATAAATACTCCTGGCAAACAAATTATTTCTTGCGGAGGTGGTATGGCAATTAACGATGCAAATAGAAGTTTACTTAAAGAACATTGTTTGGTTTTATGGTTATATGCAACTCCCGAAGCAACGGTAAAACGCATTAATTTGGAATCGCGACCATTATTGAATGTTGAAAATCCACTTGAGAAAGCTATAAAACTTTTTGGTGAGCGAAAACCATTTTATGCAAAAGCAAGCGATGTTATTTTTAACACAGAAAAATTTGACGCTGAAAGCATTAGCGACAAAATTATAGATGAAATAAATAGAATATTATTAGATCAATCACCCAACCCTCTTCGCCAAGAGGGCTTAAACAGCCAAAGACATTATCGAAACGATTTGTAATAAATCTGGGAATTGATTAAAAATATAGAAAGAAATAAGCAATGAACAAACAAGTAAAACCATCAACAATAAACGGTACAATTCCAGCACCTGCTTCAAAAAGCATGATGCAACGTGCCATTGCCATAGCGACATTAGCAAAAGGCACTTCAATTTTATACAATTACACTCCTTGCAACGACAGCGATACAGCATTAGAAATATCGGCAAGTTTAGGTGCAACAGTTTCGGTTGAAGGTACGACAGTAATCATTGATGGAGGTATGAATCCTAAGGTTGAAGAATTTTCGTGTGGTGAGGCTGGTTTAGGTATCCGAATGTTTACCCCAATAGCATCGTTATGGAACAAAAAAATGACTTTACATGGAGACGGCTCATTGCAACGTCGCCCAATATCGATGCTTGAGCAACCATTAACCCAATTAGGTGTTGATATTAAAACGAATAATGGATTTGTTCCAATAACTGTTCAAGGTCCATTGCAAGGGAAATATGCCGATGTTGATGGATCGATAAGTTCGCAAATGCTTACAGGAATGCTTATTGCACTTCCTTTGGCAGCAAACGACACAACACTCAATGTTAAAGATTTAACAAGCAAACCATATATCGATATGACTTTGGATATTGTTAAAGATTTTGGAGTAAACATCTCGCACGATAATTACAAAACATTTACCATAAAGGGAAATCAAAGCTACAAAGCTCGCGAATATAATGTAGAAGGCGACTGGAGCGGAGCATCGTTTTTGCTTGTTGCTGGTGCTTTAGGTGGCGAAGTTACGGTTAGCAATATTCGATCGAACTCATTGCAAGCCGATTTACAAATACTTGAAGCCATAAAACGTGCAGGTGCAATTATTGAATGTACCAACACAAACATCTTGATAAAAAAAGACAAACTTCAAGCGTTTGAATTTGATGCTACAGAATGTCCCGATTTATTCCCACCACTCGTTTCATTAGCATGTCATTGTGAAGGAGTGAGTATATTTAAAGGAGTATCGCGATTAAAACATAAAGAAAGCGATCGAGCAACTGTTCTTAAAACAGAATTTGCAAAAATTGGCACAAAAATCGAACTCGATGGCGACACTATGTTTGTTTATGGAAAAACCGTAACTGGTGGAACAATACATGCCAATAACGATCACCGAATAGCAATGGCAGCAGCAGTTGCGGCTATCTTAGCCAAAGAACCTATTGATATAGAAAATGCAGAATGTATAGCAAAATCGTACCCCGGATTTTATGAAGATTTTGCAAAAATTGGTGGTAACGTTTTATAATTAAATCTATGTGCTGTTCATCAAACATTTATGCCCAAGTACTTCATTATATAAAAGCACAACGCAATGGCGAAGCTGCCGATATGATGACAAAAATGGGTTTGCAATACAATATGAATTATGGAGTTTCGCTTATTCACATTCGCACATTTGCAAAAGAACTTGGCCGTAATCATCAAGTAGCAAAGCAATTGTGGAAAGAGAACATGCGTGAAACAAAGTTATTTGCACTCTATTTGTTCGAACCACAACAACTTTCGATTGAAGAACTTAACGTATTAGTTTCTCAACTAAGCAATATAGAATTGGCAGAACAAGCTGCATTTACGGTATTGGCAGAAGCTGACATTCCACAAGCAACAATAATGGCATGGTGCCAAAATGCATCACAAACAGTCAAATTGACAGCCTATAATACCATAATAAGGAAGCTTAAAACGGGGAAAATAGCAGAATTTGACTTTGGCGTATTTTTTGAGATACTGCAACAAGAAATTGCACAAGACGGTATTCTTCCAACGAAAAGTATTAGCTTTGCACTTTCAGAAATTGCTCGAAAAGGAAATAAAAACCTAGTCGAAGAATTTCTAAAAAAACTTGAGACGATAAACACGAAACAAAGTACTTTTATCGTTGATAGCACAAAAAATGAACTTGAATATTTGTAACTAAAACTTAAAACTATGTTTGAAAAATCATCAAATCCGATTTTTAGCAGAACTAAATTTAACACAGCTGCTTACACAACCGACCAATCGCAAGTAATGACGATGAATGGTACGATTAACAAAACCTTTATTATGCTACTAATGGTAATTGTTTCAGCTTCATTAACATGGAAAGCTGCATTACCTTACACTATTTCGCCAACAGGAGGAATTTCATTATACAATCCAGGATTGGTTTCAATACTTATGATTGGTGGATTAATCGGTGGATTAATTATGGCTTTCGTAACTATTTTCAAAAAAGAATGGGCTGGTGTAACTGCTCCAATTTATGCAATTTGCGAAGGTTTATTTCTTGGTGGACTTTCGGCTTGGGTTGAAGCAATGTTCCCAGGTTTAGTAATAAAAGCGGTGATGTTAACCTTTGGTGTATTTTTCCTAATGTTAATGGCTTACCGATTGCAAATTATAAAACCTACTCAAAAACTAATGATGGGAATTATGATTGCTACTGGTGCTATTGCTTTATTCTACTTTGTCCAAATGATTTTAAACATGTTTGGAGTAATGCTTCCAACACAAGGAAACGGTTTGATTGGTATTGGATTTAGCGTTGTAGTTGTTGCAATTGCAGCTTTAAACCTTATTTTAGACTTCAAAATGGTTGAAGATGGCGTTGCACAAGGTGCTCCAAAATTCATGGAATGGTACGCATCATTTGGATTACTTGTAACACTTGTATGGCTTTACATTGAGATTCTTCATTTATTAATGAAACTACAAAGCAGAAACTAATTCTGAAAAATATTTCTTTTTAAAAGCCACTTTCGAGTGGCTTTTTTTATGCCTTAATGATTATGGAATACTTGCTATTTTACAATGGTTGAAATGATTGAGATAAAATACTATAAATACTTATTTTATTCTGAATATTTACTACTTTTAATGCCGAAAATAGTCAAATACAATACTATTTAAAACATCAACAATTATGAAAAAAACAATATTATTTTTCCTCGGATTCTGTTTGGCTGTGATGGTGCAAGCACAAGTACCTGCAAAACCATTATCGATTGTTTGTACAGCAGGAAAATTAGATTCTATAATTTCGAAGGATTATTTTACGTACTTTCAATTAACGTCGTTGACCATTACGGGAACAATGGATGCAAGAGATTTTCATGCACTAATGAATATACCCAATTTGTCGGTACTTGACATCAGCGGAGTTACCATTGCTGCGTATAGTGGAACGGGGGGAACCAGAAGTAATATAACAAACTATCTTGCTAATGCATTACCTCCTGGTGCATTTAGCTACAGTGTAAACAATCAAAACTTGTACACTCAAATAACTTTACCAACGGCTATAACTGCAATTGGAAATAGTGCCTTCCAAGACTGTAACAACTTAACTTCTATAATTATTCCTTCAGGTGTAACGTCAATTGGCGATTATGCCTTTGGAAGTTGTAGTTCCTTACAATCTGTATCTATTCCTTCAATCGTTTCGACCATTGGAGATGGTGCATTTGGCTATTGCACCAAGTTAAATTTCATAACACTTCCATCAGAATTAACAGCCATAAGTAATGGTTTATTCGAAGGATGCAACAAATTATATTCGCTTACCATTCCTTCGAAGGTTACATCTATCGATATTTTTGCATTTTCGGGCTGCACATCATTAGCTTCAATTTCTATTCCAGTATCGGTAACCTCAATTGGCGGTTATGCCTTTGGCGATTGTAGTTCATTACAATCGATTACTTTACCTTCAAAATTGACACATCTGAGCGATGATTTATTTCATAATTGTAGCAGTTTAACCTCGGTTAGCATTCCTGCTTCGGTAAACTCGATGATGAATGGTGTTTTCATGGGTTGTACTTCATTAACTGCAGTTAGTCTTTCGGCAACTGATATTGACATAAGATATGACGCTTTTGAGCAGTGTGCCGGATTAATAACCGTTGACCCTAATAATAAGATGTATTCGAGTACAAATGGCGTGTTATTTACCAAAAACCAAGGTAAAATTATCTGTTATCCATCAATTAAAACTGGAAGTTATATAATACCATCAACAGTTGCTACAATAGGAATCTATGCCTTTGAAATGTGCAAAAAAATAACATCGGTAACCATTCCTTCATCTGTTACTTATATCGAAAGTTATGCATTTGCAAATTGTACTGGGTTAATATCTATCTATGTAAATAATAAAATACCCATTGACTTGTCAAATAATACCTTTTCGGGTTCTATCTTTTTAAATATTGATGTTGCCAACTGTACGCTCTATGTTCCCTATGGTTCAAAAGCGGCATATCAAACTGCAACTCAATGGAAATCGTTTACAAACATAGTAGAATTGCCAGGTGCTATCTTATCGCAAAATGCAGTTACTATAGCAGCTAATAATGGAAGTACAGCAACAATTGGAGTTAGCTCAAATACTACTTGGTTTCCAAGCTCAAATAAAACATGGTTAACTCCTACCATATCATATAACACAAACGTTTTATTAACAGCTACAGCTAATATTGGAGCTGCAAGAACTGCAACAGTTACCATTAGTGAGGTTACCTCTGGCACATCATTTACAACAGCTACGATAACGCAAGCAGCTGGAAGCACCTCTTGGAACGGAACAGGCACATGGAATACTACAGCAAATTGGAATAATGCAACCTTACCAAGCGGAGGTTCGGTAGTTGTTGAAAGTGGAGAACTGACCATCGACCAAGATGTATCGGTAACCGACCTAACCATTAATCCCAATGCTAAACTAACCCTCAATCCAGGAATAACTATAACCATAGCAGGAACTTTTATCATCAAAAGTTCCAATCAAGGATTGGGAACCTTTATTAATGCAGGTTATATAGCTATGTCAAATAAATCATACGTTGAACAGTATCTCACTGCTGGTCGAAACTGGTATATTTCGACTCCTGTTATGTTTGCAAAAAGCAACACTATTAAAACACCTTTAACCAATAAACTATGGAGTTACGATGAACCAACGGCAAACTGGACAGAAATTAGCAATGCAACAACATCACTTTCGGTTATGAAAGGTTATATATCAAATGTGGCAAAAGATACAGTAATATCTTATTTCGGTTATGTAAATGGATATACTCAGACATTAGATGTATACCGTACAGGAAAAACAGCTGCAAGTGGCTTTAACCTTATAGGAAATCCGTTCCAAGCATGTGTTAACTGGGACATGGCAGTAAAAACTAACCTCGATTCGTCCTTTTGGTATCGCACAAAAAACACCAACAATGCCTATGTTTTCGACACCTATAATGCATCCTTACATATAGGAACAAATAACAATGGGAAAGGAGCCGTAACAAAATATATTCCTCCCATGCAAGCCGTATGGATTCGGGTTGATTCTACAAAAACGTCTGGGACATTAACATTCGACAATACAATGCTAAGTCATCCAGTTGCAGGCAATACATTAAAGTCTGATGTTACAATTACAAACATTCGTTTAAAAGTTTCGAACGATAAAAACTCTGACGAAACCATTATTGTTTTCAATGAAAATGCAAGCAATAGTTTCGACAATTATGACTCGGAAAAGATGTTTGGCACAAACAAAGATTTGCCAGAATTATATACTATTGCAGATGCTGAAAAACTTGTAATAAACGGACTTGAATCGGTTGCAAAAAACAGCAATATTCCTCTAGGTTTCAAAACGGCAAAAGCTGGAACTTTTACCATTTCGGCAAATGAGATAAACGGCCTTGAAGGTATTCCTGTTATTTTGGAAGATAAACTATTGAACAAAACACAAGACCTAACCCAAACAGCAAGTTATACTTTTGCCTCAGATTCGGTAAACGATACTACTCGTTTTGCCATCAGACTAAAAGCTGACAATGGACCTTTTTGCTGTGGTTTATTTCCAGACTTAGAAAGTGGAGTAAATACCATTGATGATAATAGTATTACTGTTTTTGCCAAAGGAAATACTATTACGATAAATTCGACTGATATTAATAATGGAACAGCATCTGTTTATAATCTCTTAGGACAAGAAATTGTAACCAGCAAAATTACGGGTACTACAACCGTAATAACAGAATCAATATCTGCTGGTACATATTTTGTTAAAATAGAAAAGGGTAAAACAGTTGTAACAAAGAAAATAATAATTGAATAGGAATATCCGTAGAGACGCAATTTATTGCGTCTCAATTTTCAAAACACAAATGCATTAATCGGGAGACGCAATAAATTGCGTCTCTACAAAAACCATAAACCTATGAAAAAGCGCACATACAAAAAACCAGAATTGAAATCGATAATCAAATTTCAATGGTAATGATGTCGGATGTTCCTCCGTCGAGGCCAAATGAATCATTAGGTATACAACAAACGAATTTTGCAGATCATTATAAGATATCGAAAGCATAGAAATTATTGTTTTAAAAGCCACTTTCGAGTGGCTTTTTTTATGCCTTTTATGTAAGAATTACACTTATGGTTATTCTCACATAATCACCATACTATCAAAATTTAAAACATATTTTCAAAAGTTTTCAATTTCTATTTTATATCTACAAAGTTTTGTTATTTTTGACGCAGAAAATTTCAAAAAACAGATACTAAATAAATGAGAGAAGGAATGAAAAAAGCACTGTTATTTTTACTGGGATTGTGTGCAACAATTCTGGTGCAAGCACAAGCTACAAGTAGTACAATTACTGCTACAGCTTGTGGAACGTACAACCTAAATGGAACGGTTTATTCATCAACAGGACAGTACCAACAAACCATTAAAAACATTGGTGGTTTTGATTCAATTATAACTTTAAATCTAACAATAAATCTCTTACCTCTTTATACAATAACAGGAGGAGGACCTTATTGTAGTAATGCTACTGCACCAAAAGTCAATATAAATTTATCGGGAACACCACCATTTACTCTTTCATGGTCAAATGGAACAACAAGTTCTACCGTTAAAGGCATTAATTCAACTCCATATTCAATTACACCAACAAATACGGGAACATTTACCGTTACTGCTATAAGCGACAACTATTGTACGGGAGTTGCAACAAACAATTCGGTAAACGTTACTAAAATTCAACAACCCGATTTAACATGGGATGCCACAACAGATACTGTATATTGCTTTGGTAGTTTTAATTCAACATTGTTAAAAGCTAAAATAAACACTGCTGCTACAGGATATTCATATAAATGGATGAACCTTACCAACAATATAGATATGGGTAATACCACGTCACCAATACTTCAATCACCTACAGGGACTAAATCGTATGGATTAACTGTTACCGATTCTGTTTTAGGACTTTCATGTAAACAAGTATTGCACGCTAGAGTTATAACACAAAATGCATTACCGACATACTCTATTACAGGTGGTGCAACATATTGTTATGGTTCAACAATATCACCAATTAAAATTAAAATAGGCAATGGAATTCCACCTTATAAATTATCATATTCTGATGCTGGAGGTGCAAATTATACAGTAACTGCATCGGGAATAAATCCAATAACGTATGCAATCCCTCAAACAATAGCAGGAGTATATTTAATTTCAGCTATAACTGACGCTTCACCTGATGGCTGTTATTCAGTAATTGATGCAACAACCAATTCAGCTACCATAACGATAAATACCCTACCAGTAATTACACCTGTATCACAAACACAAATGTGTACAGGAAATAGTAATACAATTTCGTTATCAAGCTTATTTACATTTAGTCCAACTGGAGGTACTACAGCTTATACTTGTAATGATGTTTCTGCAATTAACAATACAACATTTACAAAGACATCGAGCCCTGGAACATATACAGTATCGGTAACATACAATAAAAATGGATGTACAAGTAATGGAACAAGTACTATAAAAATTAATAGTTTACCTACCATAACAATATTAGCAACTCCAACGATAATAAATATTGGTTCAA
>Ga0302288_1002116_pt1 | contig 11979 bp, 9 predicted proteins | sample III_Fen_N1_1_FD_194549 | JGI IMG/M metagenome (GOLD analysis project Ga0302288, IMG submission 194549) | Peat permafrost microbial communities from Stordalen Mire near Abisko, Sweden - III_Fen_N1_1 | ecosystem: Environmental > Terrestrial > Soil > Wetlands > Permafrost | place: Sweden: Abisko...
AAACTGAATGAACACTAAACCGACAAAGGTAATTCCCATGATTGCAAGGAGAATCCATATTACTGTTTTTTTCATACCTAAAAGCTTCCTCCTCCGATCAACATTATTTTGTCTTTATTGAACAACACAAAATTAATGTAAAAAATCAGGTTTGATTTTTACTTAACAAGATTTAACGGGGCTGGCTTTTAACATTTCAGTAAATGAGCTCTTCAATTTAACTTTTTAACGTGCCTTATAGTTAAAAGGTCGAATTATAGTTAAATAAGACCCCATATTTTAACATATCACATCCGAAATAGGTCTGCAAATTCCAACTTTGAGCTTCAAATCGTCACTTTTTTTCTTAAACCAATTCGTTTTTAAGAAAAAATGAAGAACTGCTCTTCCCATTTTTGACAATTTCTTCGGGCGTTCCTTTGTCCATTATCCGGCCTCCGGCTTTGCCTCCTTCGGGTCCAAGATCTACAATATAGTCAGCCGATTTTATGATATCGGCGTTGTGTTCAATTACAATTACCGTGTTTCCTTTATTGACTAATCGATTTAGAACACCCAATAATACCCGAATATCTTCAAAATGCAGTCCGGTGGTAGGTTCATCAAGAATATAGAGTGTGCTGCCTGTATCTTTTTTTGCCAGTTCGGCGGCCAGTTTAATACGCTGACTCTCGCCACCAGAAAGAGTAGACGAAGGCTGTCCTACTTTGACATATCCTAAACCTACATCTTGCAACACTTTTAATCTGTGAAGAATAGAAGGCACTGATTCAAAAAACTCTACAGCCTGATTGATCGTCATATCGAGCACATCGGCAATTGATTTGCTCTTGAAACGCACCTCGAGAGTTTCGCGGTTATAACGTTTGCCATGACAAGCCTCGCAGGGTACAAGCACATCGGGCAAAAAGTTCATTTCTATTGTTTTATACCCATTTCCTCCACAGGTTTCGCAACGTCCACCGGCAATATTGAACGAAAACCGTCCGGGTTTATAACCTCTTATCTTTGCTTCGGGCAGCGTCACAAACAGATTGCGAATGTCCGAGAAAATTCCGGTATAAGTAGCCGGATTCGATCGTGGTGTGCGACCAATGGGAGATTGATCGACTTCAATCACTTTATCGATATGCTCAAGTCCTGTCATACTCTTGTAAGGCAATGGATCTTGAAGTGAATGGTAAAAGTATTGACTCAGAATGGGATGTAGGGTATCATTCACCAATGAAGATTTGCCGCTACCCGATACCCCTGTCACACAAATCAAGGTGCCAAGAGGAAAAGAAACATCAACACTTTTGAGATTATTGCCTGAAGCTCCTTTTAAAGCAAGAATATTTCCATTTCCCTTGCGCCGTTGAGCAGGAATCTCAATTTTTCGTTTTCCGGTCAGATAATCGGCTGTAAGCGTATTTGATTTTAGCATCTCCTCCGGAGTACCCGCAAAAACCAACTCGCCGCCATGTCGTCCGGCACGCGGCCCAAGATCAATCACATAGTCGGCTGCCAGCATCATATCGCGGTCGTGCTCCACCACAATTACCGAGTTACCGCTATCGCGCAATTTTTTGAGAGAAGCAATTAACCGTTCATTGTCACGCTGATGCAAGCCAATACTCGGTTCATCGAGGATATAGAGCACGTTGACCAACTGCGACCCAATTTGCGTAGCCAGCCTGATGCGCTGACTTTCGCCACCCGAAAGACTCATCGAATTTCTACTGATAGAGAGATAACCCAAACCGACATCGAGAAGAAAATGGAGTCGTGAGCGAATTTCTTTCAATACTTCGGTGGCAATGGCGCGTTGTTTATCGGTCAAATGGGGCTCAACCGTGGAACACCATTCGTATAAATCGGTAATATCCATCTCCGACAACTCTGAAATAGTTTTGTCGTAAATGCGGAAATGACGTGCCTCGAGGTTTAACCGCGTACCCTGACACTCGGGACACACAATGGTTTTGACAAATTGCGAGGCCCATTTCTGCTCTGTAGCCGAGGCATCACTTTCGTTTTGAATGGAGATATATTTGATAACGCCTTCGTAGGAAGCAAAATAATTGGACGAACCAAGCGAGGCATTTTTAATGTTCAACGGTTCGTTGGTGCCATTGAGAATTTCATCGAGAGCTTCTTCCGGAATTTCTGAAATAGGCGTTTTTTCATTGAATCCGTATTTTTCGCCAATGGCATCAATTTGCCAGAATATCAACGAGTTTTTATGTTTCCCAAGAGGAATGATACCACCTTGCGAAATGCTTAATGTACGGTCGGGAATAATTTTGTCAATATCTATTTGATTGACGTACCCCAAACCCTTACATTTTGGGCAGGCACCTTGCGGCGAATTGAACGAAAAATTGTGAGGAGCCGGTTCGCTATAAGAAATGCCTGAAGTAGGACACATAAGTTGACGACTAAAGTGACGGATTTCACCCGATGCATGGTCGAGCAACATAATGGTGCCGTTGCCTTGCTGCATTCCTGTGCCAATAGATGATTTAAGCCGGCGATCATCGCTTTCTGACACCACAAGTTTGTCGATTACCACTTCTATATCGTGATTTTTATAACGATCTACCCGCATGGCCGGCATTATTTCCTTAATCTGCCCATCAATGCGCACATGGAGATAACCCTTTTTGCGTACCTGTTCAAACAACTCCTTATAATGTCCCTTCCTGTTTTTTACCAAAGGGGCCAAAATATAGGTTTTCTTGTTTTCGTAATGTTTGAAAATCAAGGTCAGAATTTCGTCATCGGTATATTTCACCATTTTCTCACCCGAAATGTACGAATAAGCCTCCCCCGCACGGGCATAGAGCAATCGCAGGAAGTCGTATATTTCGGTAGTAGTACCGACTGTCGAACGGGGATTTTTGTTGGTGGTCTTTTGTTCGATTGAAATCACGGGGCTGAGTCCGGTAATATTATCCACGTCTGGACGCTCAAGATTGCCGAGAAAATTGCGGGCATAAGCTGAAAAAGTCTCAATGTAGCGCCGTTGACCCTCGGCAAATATGGTATCGAACGCCAGCGATGATTTGCCGCTACCACTCAGTCCGGTAATTACCGTAAGTTTGTTGCGGGGAATGGTTACATCAATATTTTTCAGGTTGTGCACGCGAGCGCCGTACACCTCTATAAGCTCTTCTTCTATATTTTGTTGCATGTGATAATGAAAATCTAAATAATGGCTAAAAATCAATCTTTTAATACCTTTTTTGCTACCGAACGAATTGCTGCCGTATCGGTAGTTTCGAGCAATTGGATTACACTCAATTGCAATTCCGGCAACATATCCGGTTCCTGCTTGCAAATGCGATGCAGATAATGAATACTAAGCGCTTTCACGGCTATTGATGTTTTGACTGAAAGCATCCACTCAAAACAACTGTTGACAAGAGATACGGGTATTTCATCGGGCAAGTCGGCAAAGGAAACGATGCTGAGTGTTAATCTCCTCATACCTTCTGTATTTGCTGATATTGCCTTTTCCGTGAGTCGCTTCAGTATTTTCTCGGAAAAAAACTCGGGATATTTTCTAAATACTTTTTGAAGCACCCAGGCAGCATGCCAGGCTAACTGACTATTTTCATGGTCAAGTAAGTCAAGTAGTTCGTCAATACGTGGAGGTGCAACATATATCTCTTCCACCAAAAAATCAATTTCTTTGAGGGATAAAGACCGGGAAAGGAATAATGCAAAATCGAGCATAGCGTCTGGTTTTCTGCCTGTAACCTGTTTTTTCTACAGAATAAAAAACACCTCCGTTTTTTGGAAAAAACAACCTGCAAAGGTAGCAAAAATCAGTCATAAAACCGGCTTACGTCCACGCAACATTTCGTGCTTCCCTGGAGGACCGGGCAAGCGTTCCACTAAAAATCCGGAAGCCTGTAACATTCTACGAACAACTCCTTTAGCACAATAGGTTACAAAAATGCCTTCCGTCTTTAGGCTTCGAAAGAGGTTATCGAAGATTTGTTGTTGCCACAAATCCTCCTGTTTGTTGGGAGCAAAGGCATCGAAGAAGATAATATCATATTCATTTTCATCCAACTTCATGTGGGAAAAATCGGCTTCTATTTTTTTCAGCTGAAAATTGGTGAGAATTTCTTGCCATTCGTTCCATTTTGCGGCATGAATATCGGCAAAAAGCTCGGAATTATCAAGTTTTTTGGTGTAGTTCAATTGCGCAACCTGCTCATTATTTAAAGGATAGAGTTCAACCGCAGTATATCGGATGATACGCTGTTTCTCCGTAGCCTCAATTGCCGTGAGAAATGCATTAAGCCCGGTTCCAAAACCCACCTCAAAAATGGAGGGTTCGGCTACATTACAAGCCTCCAAACCGGCTTGAAGAAAGACAAACCGTGACTCCTGTATGGCACCATGCACTGAGTGATAATGCTCATCCATAGCAGGTACATATAATGTATGCGAACCGTCTTCTGTTATCTGAAAGGTAATATCGGGCATATTAAATTGGTGTTTAGAAGGCACAAAAGTAGCCATAATATACCGACTACAGTGTTTATTCTATGCAGTTAAAATGACGTTCTATATTTTTTTGTCTTGACAACATTAAGTTAGGCTCTAAATCCGTATCTTTGTGCCAGTTATTGTTTTTTGAAAAAACACGGTTGATTGAATCTTTAGTTTACACAAACTATTGAAAGACAAAGCTTCAGCGCAACCCTAAGAACATCTCATCAATTCCTGATTTTTATTATTACAAAAATACAACATATTTTCCCATGAAACAGTTAGAGCATATCGTTGCAGAAAAATTACTTAAGGTCAAAGCTGTAAAGTTACAGCCTAACAATCCTTTCACGTGGGCCTCGGGATGGAAATCACCAATATATTGTGACAACCGCAAAACCCTGTCATATCCTGATATCAGAAACTTTATCAAAATAGAGCTTGCCCGTTTAGTATGCGAACATTTTGGCGAAGCTACCGCCATTGCCGGTGTGGCAACGGGAGCTATTGCACAAGGTGCTATGGTAGCCGACGAATTGAATCTGCCATTCGTGTATGTGCGGTCTAAACCTAAAGATCACGGTCTGGAAAATCTTATTGAAGGTGATTTGCGTCCGGGTAGCAAAGTGTTGGTAATTGAAGATTTGATTTCGACCGGAGGCAGCAGTCTGAAAGCCGTAGAGGCAATTCGCAACGATGGCAGCGAAGTAATAGGCATGTTGGCTATCTTTTCTTACGGATTCCCGATTGCCGCAAAACAGTTCAAAGATGCTAATGTAGAGCTTATTACACTGAGTAACTATGATGCAATTCTCAATGTAGCTTTAGCAACCGACTACATATCGGAAACCGAAATCAAAACATTGCAAGAGTGGCGCCACAATCCTGCCAAATGGCTCCCTACCACCCATAAATAAACTAAATGACAACATTTGAAAGCGCTATAAAAACCATTACTTCTACTGAAGAAACGATTTTTGGAACACTATCCGATTTGAGAAATCTGGAAAACTCAAGACATTTACTTCCGTCCAACAGCATTAGCGATTTGGAGTTTCACGAAAATAAATGTCAGTTTTCGGTCAATCCTATAGGCAAAATCGAATTATCAATTGTTGAGCGAGAACCCTCTAAAATGATAAAATTCGGGTCGGATGACGCTCCCATTGATTTCAATCTTTGGATTCATCTCAACGAAGTTGCTAATAACGATACTCAGATGCAGGTAAAGGTACAAGCCGATATTCCTCCGATGGTCAAAATGATGTTTGGAGGACGGCTGCAACAGTTTGTAGATCAGTTTGCCGATGCTCTTGCAGGCATTAAATACGCATAAATTCAACACACAATTCCGATAAAAATGGCGCAAAAATTGTGGGACAAAGGAGTACCGACAGATAAAGCCATCGAACGCTTTACCATTGGTCATGACCAGGAAATGGATCTTTTTCTGGCTCAGTATGATGTGCTCGGCTCAATGGCCCATATCACTATGCTCGAAACCATCGGGTTACTCGAAAAACAAGAGCTCGCTCAACTTTTATCGGAGCTGAAGAATATTTATAAAATTGCTCAAAAAGGTGATTTTGTGATAGAAGAAGGTGTGGAAGATGTTCATTCTCAGGTAGAACTGATGCTGACACGTACACTGGGAGAAGTGGGTAAGAAAATTCACAGCGGGCGTTCGCGTAACGATCAGGCGCTGCTCGACCTGAAACTCTTTGCCCGTGCCGAAATACAAAAAACGGTGGACAACGTGTGTCGGCTTTTCGATGTGCTGGTGGCTCAAAGTAATCGCTACAAAGATATACTGATGCCGGGATACACTCACCTGCAAATAGCCATGCCATCTTCGTTTGGACTATGGTTTGGTGCGTATGCCGAGAGCCTTGCCGACGACCTTCAACTGCTTCTTTCTGCATATAAAGTTACGAATCGTAACCCGCTCGGTTCAGCAGCCGGATATGGCTCTTCGTTTCCTCTTAATCGCCAATTAACCACCGATTTGTTGGGTTTTGACTCAATGAATTACAACGTTGTGTATGCCCAAATGGGAAGAGGAAAAATGGAACGCGTGGTTACGACAGCTTTAGCCTCAGTAGCTGCAACCCTCTCAAAATTAGCCTTTGACGCTTGTCTGTACTCAAGTCAGAATTTTGGATTTCTCAAGTTGCCCGATGTTTTTACCACCGGTTCTAGCATTATGCCACACAAAAAAAATCCTGATGTATTTGAGTTGACACGTGCAAAATGCAACAAAATTCAGGTTATTCCGCAACAAATATCGATGATTGTCAACAATTTACCCTCTGGCTATTTCCGCGATTTGCAAATCACCAAAGAGTGCTTTGTGCCGACTTTTTCCGAATTGAACGATTGCATTGAAATGACCACTTTGATGATGGACAAAGTAACTGTCAACGACCATATTTTAGATGATCCACGTTACGATTTGTTATTCAGTGTAGAAACAGTGAACCAAATGGCATCGTCCGGTGTTCCATTTCGTGATGCCTACAAACAGGTGGGTTTAGAGATTGAAGCCGGTAGTTTCAAGCCTGAGAAGGCAATACACCACACACACGAAGGGAGCATCGGTAATTTATGCAATGACCAAATCGGTGCGTTGAGAGATGAAATTATGGCACAGTTTCATTTTGAAAGGGTAGAAATTGCTTTTGAAAAATTGCTGACTACTTAATAACGAATTGATTTACTGAAGATTTATTCTCACTGCCCCACTCAACTTTGTATCTACACACGCAATTTTTAGCGAATCACACTCCGATTTTATTTTTCGGCTATACCATGCTGAAATAGTGTGGTCAATTATCACCTGATTTGGTTCCACAAAGTGACGCAATTTCTCCATCGTAATACGTGTTTTATTCCCAATTATCAGATAATCAACCTTTAGTATCTTTTCAGATGTCTTTCTTCTAAACAAGGAATCGTTGGTCACAAGGAAATGTTTGCCACAAAACAAGATAGCATTTTCCGGAATCACCTTACACGTATTAATGCCGTTTTTTACAAAGTAAGCTTTTAGTAATTGCTTCATTTTCAAAGAATCAGTACTAAAAACGCTACTCTCGGTTCCGCATGCAAATTGCACATGTGTGCTCTTTGCATCAGCCAACACAATAACTTCTTGTTTATGAGCCGATTGATACGTACGCACCACATCATCCACCAAAAAGAGCAGCACACACGACATGCCCAACACCAGCATTGAAAATTTTTTGGTTGAGAAATAAGTCGTTATAAGAATTATCGCCGCAGAGCTAATGACCAATTGCCAGGAATCCAGCCACATATTGTAGGCTGCAAAGGGTAAATGTTCAATTATCCGAATTCCTTCGTTCATCGAAATCAATAACCATTTCAGGATAAAAGCGACTATCGGCCCTACCACAGGTACCGAAGAAAACACCAGAAGCGCCATAGCGGCATACATAATAAAACCTGAAAGCGGAACTACCACCATATTGCTCAACCAAAAGAAGTTAGCAAAACGATGAAAGTAAAATACACCAAGAGCCGCCGTACCCAATTGCGCTGCTGCCGATACACAGGTAAGCTCCCATAACCATTTCAACGGCTTGAATTTAACGGTCAGTAGCTTTTTGAATTTCGGCTCAAAATAGACGATACTAATCACCGCCAAATAGCTCAACTGAAACCCGACATCGAAAAGATAGTTGGGGTCGTAAAGTAACATAATGAAGGCAGAGAAAAATATTGTGTTGTAAATCTGAGGCTTACGTAGCACTACATAGCCGAAAGCCATCAACGAGAACATTAAAGCAGAACGCACCACGGCCGGGGATAAACCGGTGAGAAAGGCAAATGCCCAAAGCAACACAATCACAATCAGATGTTTGGCCACAAAAAGGCTCCTCTTTTTATCCATAAAGCCTAACAAAAAGTAGAAAACCGCGCAGATAATTGCCACGTGTAAACCCGACACCGAAAGCACGTGCATGGCTCCGGTTACGCTGTAACTGTCCATCAATTCGCGTGTTAACGCATCGTTGTATCCAAGCATCAGTGCCGACACCACCGCAAATTCATCGCCTTCAATATGATTTTTGCGATAGACATCCAATAATTTTTGCCGTAAGTGAGAAGAAGTGGCGTGCAAAGAAAAACCATGTCCTTTCTCCACACATTTATAATGACCTTTCGCAGCGTATCCTGCGGCTGAAATGCCATGTAGTTTGAGATATTGACCAAAATCAAATTCTTCCGGATTTCCCGGTGAACGTGGAGAGGCAAATACAGTGCTAACCAATATTTTATCACCGAAATCGAATCGCGCACCTGTAGAATCTTTGGGAAGATAAAGCAACGATATTTTATTGATATTCTGAAATTTACCATTGACGCACAAACTCAATACATTTACCTTATACAATGTTGATTTTGCTTTTTCAATAGGCGCATCCACTACTTCTGTGAGATAAGTCCCGTTCATACCATCGAATGGAAAAGCAACCTGATTTTTAGCCATTTGCAATTCAAACACACCGATACAAGCTAACAACAATAAGATTCCTCCGCCAAAAAGCCACCGCTTGCTGAATTGTTGTGTAGCATCTGAAATGTAGAAAATTACTGATATACAAATAATTGCCACTAATGCAGCCGCTATAAGCATATATAACGGAACATCTAACCATGAAGCAAACAGGATGCCAATTGCCAGTGCAATAAACAACCTGAAAAAAGGAATCCTATGTATAAATCCGTTCATTTTCTTGAAGTTACATATTGAATCTATTCTTTTTCTTCCTCGAAACTTTCCTCTGTTTTAGGTTCTTCGGCCTCTTTATCGTATCTCATCGCCATTTCTTCCAACTCCAGATCTTCGTCAGTTTCTTCATTTATCTCCTCCTCCGGTTTGTTGTATGATTTACGGAAAATCACTGCCAATAAAGAACCTGCCACCGCGCCCGACAGATGACCTTCCCACGAAACAGCTTCGTTGGGTAAAAAGGGCAACATGTCCCACACCATGCTTCCATACCAAAAAACAATGGCTAACGATATAGCCATCAATGAGATATTACGCATCAACAAACCTCCCCAAAAGATGAAAAAGGCCAAACCGTAAATCACACCACTTGCCCCGATATGGTAACTTTCGCGACCAATAATCCAAAGAAAAACACCCGTAAGCAACCACAAGAATATCAGTATTTTATAAGCCACATCGCGATAAAAATAGAACAAAGCCGTGGATAATACAAAAAATGAAGTCAGGTTATTCAACAAATGCGAAATGCCTCCATGCACAAACGGATGCAATAAAATGCCCTGCAATCCTTCTATTGTGCGGGGTAAAACGCCCCACCCGTCCAAATTCCATTCCATGCCTTTTTGCACCACAAAAACGAGCACAAAGGCCAATGATACCAATGATGGCACCACAATGGCATGCATAAATCGGCGACGTTCAGGCGACATGGATGGGTAAAATAGCATAGGTCAATGTTTTGACTACAAATATAATGATTTATAAAACACAATTCCAAGTGTTGACAAAATTTTCCTGCTTTATTGTCTATTGCAAAAAATAAATCTTATCTTTGACCTACAAATTGGGTAGATATACCCGGAATGAAAATTGCCTGAATATTCACTTAAAAGACTTATGATCAACGAATCATAGCAACTGAATTTCTTTCAAAATATTTTTTTCAGATAAAAAAACAAACTTCTTAATATCAAACTATTATGTCAGAAAAAGACGTCAAACAACCTTCTGTTGAAAAACTGAAAGCCTTACAATTGGCCATGGAAAAAATCGATAAAGATCATGGCAAAGGGACAATTATGCGAATGGGAGACACTCATGTAGAAGAGGTTGCCTATATCTCTACAGGTTCTATCGGATTAAATAATGCGCTGGGAATCGGTGGATTGCCACGTGGACGTGTCATTGAAATTTATGGCCCGGAATCTTCGGGTAAAACTACGTTGGCCATTCATGCCATTGCCGAAGCGCAAAAAGCGGGTGGTATTGCCGCCATTATTGATGCCGAACATGCTTTCGACCGCTTCTATGCCGAAAAATTGGGCGTTGACCTGACCAACCTGCTTATTTCTCAACCTGACAACGGCGAGCAAGCACTCGAAGTAGCCGATCAATTGATTCGTTCTTCGGCCGTTGACATTGTTGTAATCGACTCTGTAGCAGCACTTACCCCAAAAGCTGAATTGGAAGGCGATATGGGCGACTCTAAAATGGGTTTACAAGCCCGCCTAATGTCGCAGGCATTGCGCAAATTGACTGCAAATATCAATAAAACAAATACTTGTTGCATATTTATCAACCAGTTGCGCGACAAAATCGGCGTGATGTTCGGAAGTCCCGAAACCACCACCGGTGGTAATGCGCTCAAATTTTACGCCTCTGTACGTCTTGACATTCGCCGCATTGGTCAAATAAAAGATGGCGAAAATGTGATTGGAAACCAAACCCGCGTGAAGGTGGTCAAGAACAAAATTGCACCTCCTTTCCGCAAAGCCGAGTTCGACATTATGTTTGGAGAAGGCATCTCACGCACAGGCGAAATCATCGATTTGGGTGTTGAACACAACATTATCAAAAAAAGCGGTTCGTGGTACAGTTATGGCGAAACCAAAATTGCTCAGGGACGCGATGCTTCAAAAATTGTGATGAGAGACAACCCTGAACTGGCTGCCGAAATTGAGGCAAAAATCACCGAAGCGATGAATCAACCAAACGCTTAACTTACAAATAATCAACTTCATATTCGCACACCCATTGGAGTGTAAAATGAGATGATACATACAGATAAAATGGGAAAAGTATTGATTATCGGAGCCGGCGGAGTAGGAACCGTGGTGGCTCACAAAGTGGCACAAAACCACGCGGTATTCACCGAAATAATGCTGGCAAGTCGCACAAAATCGAAGTGCGATGTGATTGCCGCCGATGTAAAAAAACGCATCGGTGTAGCGATTAAAACAGCTCAAGTAGATGCCGACAGCGTGCCTGAACTGGTAGCACTGTTCAATGATTACAAACCCGAGTTAGTGATCAATGTGGCACTTCCTTATCAGGATTTGACCATTATGGATGCCTGTTTAGAAACAAGTGTAAATTATTTGGATACAGCCAATTACGAACCAAAAGATGAAGCTCATTTTGAATATAGTTGGCAATGGGCGTATCAACAACGTTTCAAAGATGCAGGTCTGACGGCAATTCTCGGCTGTGGTTTCGATCCGGGTGTAACTAGCATCTATACTGCGTATGCTGCTAAGCACCATTTCGATGAAATTCAATATCTCGACATTGTGGATTGCAACGCAGGCAACCACCACAAGGCTTTTGCCACCAACTTTAACCCTGAAATCAATATCCGTGAGGTGACTCAAAAGGGAAAATATTGGGAAAACGGACAATGGGTGGAAACTGCGCCGCACGAAATTCATCGACCGCTCAATTACCCCGGAATT
>Ga0302288_1002119_pt1 | contig 11966 bp, 10 predicted proteins | sample III_Fen_N1_1_FD_194549 | JGI IMG/M metagenome (GOLD analysis project Ga0302288, IMG submission 194549) | Peat permafrost microbial communities from Stordalen Mire near Abisko, Sweden - III_Fen_N1_1 | ecosystem: Environmental > Terrestrial > Soil > Wetlands > Permafrost | place: Sweden: Abisko...
AACCTGAAGTGATCAAAATCGTTCAACAATTTACTGATCAGTTCAACCTTGTTTCAGGATTAAACCTGGTGTCAAGTGATATTGCTTCACATGATACTGTTAATTCCGTCATATTTCAATTCTCAGCCTCCATTGTGAATCCTGAAGGGTATCGTTTAACTGTTACCCCAAAAACAATCCGGATTGAAGCCAATACTGCAAATGGATTCTTTTATGCGCTGCAAACGCTTTATCAATTATTGCCATCAGAAATTTATGGAAACAAACTCGTTACAGGAATAAACTGGTTGTCACCTTCAGTTCGCATTACAGACTCTCCCCGGTTTGGATATCGCGGACTACATTTGGATGTTTGCAGGCATTTTTTCCCTGTGGAATTTATTAAAAAATATATCAATGCCATGGCTATTCATAAATTCAATACTTTTCACTGGCATTTGACAGATGATCAGGGTTGGCGTATTGAGATTAAAAAATATCCCCGGCTTACAGAAGTAGGGTCACGTCGTGACGAAACATTAGTGGGATATTATTACAATCGATTACCACAGTTATATGATGGAAAACCATATAGTGGATTCTATACTCAAGATGAAGCGCGTGAAATTGTTGCCTATGCCAAAGAGCGGTTTATCACCATTATTCCTGAAATTGAATTACCGGGTCATGCTATGGCAGCTATTGCTTCTTATCCTTTCCTCTCGTGTCATCCTGATTCAACCATTAAAGTGGCAAAATCATGGGGCGTTTTCACCGATGTCTTTTGTCCCAGGGATACTACGTTTAAATTTCTGGAAGATGTTCTGACAGAAGTAATGACCATTTTCCCCGGCAAATACATTCATATCGGTGGTGATGAGTGCCCTAAAGATCAATGGAAAGCTAGTCCGGAATGTCAGGCAATCATTAAAAACCTGAATCTGAAAGATGAAAATGGACTTCAAAGTTATTTCGTCCACCGGATAGAACAGTTTTTAAATTCAAAAGGTCGTAAAATTATAGGCTGGGATGAAATACTGGACGGTGGATTGGATCCGCATGCTACAGTGATGTCATGGAGAGGGACACAAGGTGGAATTACAGCAGCAAAAGCTGGCAACGATGTTATTATGACACCCGGTGAATTTTGTTATTTCGATCATTGTCAGTCCGATCAGGCAACCGAACCTTTGTCAATAGGCGGATATTTACCTTTGCAAACCGTTTATAAGTTCGAACCTGTACCGGCTGAATTATCAACAGATGAAGCAAAACACGTTTTAGGAGCTCAGGCAAATGTTTGGTGTGAGTATCTGCCCGATTCAAAAAGTGTAGAATATATGGTTTTTCCACGTCTTTCGGCTATGGCTGATGTATTATGGGGAAGCAAATCAAACCGTAACTGGGATTTATTCAGGAATCGATTGCCCTCCGAATTTAAAAGGTATGAACAATTAGAAATTAATGCCTCCCACGCATTTTTTGATGTCCAGTTTAAACCGGTCATAACAGCTGAAAAGAAATTATTGATTACTCTTTCCTGCGATTGCCCGGATGCCCAAATAAGATATACTATTAACGGTAAGTCAGAGTTGTATAAAAATCCCTTTTATTTACCTCAATCTGCCGAAGTTACTGCATGTGCACTGATTGATGGAAAGCAAAAAGGAAAAGCAATTACAAAACCCTTTATAGTAAGTAAAATCACCGGATCGACTTACACACAAAGCATGAAAAGCGGCTGGTATGATGGTGGAAATCTAAATGCTTTGACAGATGGAGTACCGGGCAATGAAAAAGATTTTGCTCAATGGGTTGGCTTTGGCAAAGGAAAGGATGTAGAAGTACTGGTCGATTTACAGTCGGTTCAGAAGATTGAACGCTTCATGGTAGGAATGCTCAATGCACCGGCTATGTGTGCACAAATTTCGCCCGATATAAAATTATTCGGTTCTACCGATGGTGTTGATTATAAATTGTTAGCAGAAAAGAAGCTCATTGCTCCTTCAGCACCGACCTGTATTATTGTTCGTCCTGAAATTACTTTCCCTGTTACTAATGTGAGGTATTTGAAAATTCAACTCAAAAATCCTGATTTTTGTCCTGCAGGCAAACTAGAAGGTACTGAATGTGGTACCATGTTTTTGGATGAAATAGAGGCGTGGTAAACTTATTGGAATTATTCTGATATATTTTATAGTCACATTGCGTATAATCATAAATAATTATTATAACTATCCGCAAAAGCTCCTAATGTTTTAAAATAAATGATGATACTTCCTTTAGGAAGGAATTCCCAGAATATTAATTAGTCCACTTTCCGAATAATAATGTTTTTAAATTAGATTACAATTTATTTTGACTAATAATTCCGAAGGAATTGAATGTGATTAGCCATGTATGAAATGCATGGATGTTGATTGATGCGGATCACTAATCACAGAGTGGTTGAATAGCTAAATCAAATATTTAAAATCAAATTCAATCCAATTATTTTCATTTTTAATTCATGTATTTATATAGTTTTATTCAACTCCTTTCGGAGTTGGGTACTCTTAAATATCAATTTCCCATGCATTGCATACATGGCTATTCATATTTAAATCCTACGGATTTATCATAGGACACTTAGCGGATAACCATTAATTATTTATTTAAATCACAAAAAATCTCCAAACAATCCAAGTAGTTCAGATATAATTATAATTCGTTCTTAATAGAATCAAGAAAATAATTTATTAAGGTTTGTCTTATTTTAAATCGAAGTATGTATATTTGCATTACTAAATCAGTAAATAAGAATAGCTATGATATTCACGGTAAAAATTGACGATAAAACACCCACAGGGAAGCGAATCATAAATGATTTACGCAAACATCCTAAAACGGTAATTTTTGAAGATCCGGAAGTAACCGGAGTTATACCCGAAGGATATGTTACAGGTGATGAATTTGAAAGTCAGGTTAAAGAAAATATAAATGCTTATTGCAAGAAGAATGGTATTATTTAGTAAAGTTGCAATAACGAACTTATCTGATATTTTGACAGGTCTGATCATTGGAAAAAACATCCATTAGAAGTAGAGCATGCAATGAAGTATGTGCCGGAAATAAGGAGAGTTTGTGAAACGCTTGATACTAAATCTTTCCATTTTAATGTAATGTATGCCTCTCTTTAACGATTCGGTGAAAAAGTTCATACCTATCGCCGGAATGAAAAATACCATTTTGTATATAATATACAATCTTGACCACCATGGAAATGTTTATATACAGCTGATAATTCAAATTATAATACTAAATCAAAGACAATTTAAATGAATAAATCTCCGTACAACCCAAAAGTAGTACGGAGATTTTTATTTCAAAACCTTTAGTCGTCGAAGACACTAAAGCGTTTTATGTTTCATTTAGACATTCAAAAAAGCTTTGTACGCTTTGATGTTTGTCTGGAGAAAATTACATCATTCCACCCATTCCGCCGCCGCCCATAGGCATTTGTGGAGCAGGATTATCTTCTTTCTTTTCAGTGATGACACATTCGGTAGTAAGGAACATACCGGCAATTGAAGCGGCATTTTCAAGGGCTACACGACATACTTTAGCGGGATCAACAACTCCTGCTGCAAAGAAATTTTCGTATACTTCAGTATAAGCATTGTATCCGTAATCATCTTTCCCTTCACGAACTTTCTGAACGATAACAGCACCTTCTTTACCTGCATTGGCTACAATCTGGCGAAGTGGTTCTTCAATAGCGCGTTTGATAATTTCAATGCCTGTTGCTTCATCGTCATTTGCTGATTTCAATTTTTCAAGTAATGAAATTGCACGGATATAAGCTACACCACCACCGGGAACTATTCCTTCTTCAATAGCTGCACGTGTTGCACTCAATGCATCATCCACACGGTCTTTCTTTTCTTTCATTTCTATTTCAGAAGCTGCTCCAACATACAATACAGCTACACCACCTGACAATTTAGCCAAACGTTCCTGTAGTTTTTCGCGATCGTAATCGGAAGTTGTAATGGCAATCTGAGCTTTGATCTGAGCTACACGAGCTGCAATTCCTTCTTTTGTCCCAGCACCGTTTACTAATACTGTATTGTCTTTGTTTACTGTCACTTTTTCAGCTGTTCCCATCATTTCGAGGGTTGCCTGTTCCAGTTTAATTCCTTTTTCATCCGAAATAACAACTCCACCTGTCAGGATGGCAATGTCTTCAAGCATTTCTTTACGACGATCACCAAATCCCGGAGCTTTCACTGCACAAATTTTTAATGATCCGCGTAAACGGTTTACAACCAGTGTTGTTAACGCTTCGCTGTCAACATCTTCTGCAATAATCAATAAAGGGCGTCCTGACTGAACTGCTGGTTCCAGAACAGGAAGCAATTCTTTAAGGTTGGATATTTTTTTGTCGTAAATCAGGATATATGGTTTTTCCATTTCCACTTCCATCTTTTCAGTATTGGTAACAAAATACGCCGAAATATAACCACGGTCGAATTGCATACCTTCTACTACTTCAATGCTGGTTTCGGTACTTTTAGCTTCTTCAATGGTGATAACACCATCTTTTGAAACTTTACGCATGGCATCAGCAATCAGTTTCCCGATAACCGGATCGTTATTAGCCGAAATAGAAGCAACCTGTTCGATTTGATCGTAATTGTCACCTACTGCTTTCGATTGAGCTGCAATACTTTTCACTACTTCAGCAACAGCCTTATCGATACCACGTTTCAAATCCATTGGATTTGCACCTGCAGCAACATTTTTCATTCCTACATTTACAATCGATTGAGCCAATACAGTAGCGGTTGTTGTACCATCACCGGCATCGTCTCCTGTTTTTGAAGCAACTTCTTTTACTAATTGAGCGCCTAAATTCTGGAAAGGATCTTCCAGTTCAATTTCTTTAGCAACTGTTACACCATCTTTAGTGATGGCAGGTGCTCCGAATTTCTTTTCGATAATCACATTACGACCCTTTGGCCCCAGTGTTACTTTTACTGCATTTGCCAACTGATCAACCCCTTTTTTAAGTAGGTCGCGGGCTTCAATATTAAATAAAATTTCTTTTGACATGTTATTTTAATTTACAATTTTATTATTTACAATTTGACATTGTTAAGAACGATTGTAAGAATCTTTGTTCTTAGGTTCTGAATATGATTAAATTATAGCTAAAATATCAGATTGTTTCATAATCAAATATTTCTCACCTTCCCATTCAAGCTCGGTTCCGGCATATTTTCCGAATAATACATTGTTGCCAACAACGACAACCATTTCTTCATCTTTCGTTCCCTTACCTACGGCCAGTACTTCACCTTTCAGGGGTTTCTCTTTTGCTGAATCCGGAATAATAATTCCACTGATTGTTTTTTCTTCTGCTGCGGCTGGTTTAATCAACACGCGATCAGCTAATGGTTTAATATTCATGTTTTTTAATTTAAAATGTTTTATTAATTTGACTATATTAGTTTGTACAATAAATATGTGGAAAAGAATCGTTAAGTCCTTAGATTGCTTAACAGATTTTATGCCAATGAGGTTCAGTGACAGTTATGGCATGAATTCAGGAGTTTTTTACTGATAAAATTTCAAGCACTGACATCTTGTCATTTACTAGCCGATGTTTCGCAAAGGTAAAGGAGTTTGTAAAAATCATATAGCCGGAGGGAGGGGTCCGGATTGCAAAGTTTAGCATGCAAATTGGGTTTAAGTTTCCTGAATGCAAAGGAAAAAATTCCGGTAAGTCCTGATTTGTAAATCTTGACAAACGAATTCAGCAATTTTGATTCATCTACTAAAAAAGGATAATTTCCTGTTTTGTACAGCAGGTACAAATTGCGGGTACCTTCTTCCGTTTTACGGATAAATGTTTCATTATCGTCCAGTCCTTTATGAATCAGGGGATTTTCGATATGGATAAAGCTGTACCCTAATTCATGTAATTGATGACCGAAAAGGGTATCTTCATGTCCGTAACCACGAATACTTTCATCAAAACGGATTTTTTGAAAGAGTGATTTTGATATCAGAAAATTAAATGTTGCAAAATTATGATACGTTTTTTCATTACTTCTTATTAATGCTGTCCGCGATTCCCGTTTACGACCGTAAGCAAGGCGCAAACTGTAACAGGGATTAATCTCTTTTGGGTCATAGAGTGTTCCGCCAATAACCACGCATTCTTTATTGCAAAATGCAATATATGTCTCTATAAAATGTATTGAAAATACTTCTGCATCACAATCTATAAATAGCAAATGATCATATTTTGCCTCGTCAGCCAGTTTATTCCTCACTACCGAACGACCGGAATTTTCATTCAGGACAATATGCCGGCAAAAAACCATTTCATTGATAGCATTATTTTCCATTACATACCCTGTTGAACCATCTTCTATGACGATAATCTCAAAATCGACATTCGTTTCAACCGCCTGTTGATGCAAATCTGCTACCAGGCGGGTGATATTGTAGTTGTATGTAGGAATAAGTATAGAGAGCATTGGATAGTTAAATTGATTGCAAATTTAAATTATTTATTGTCATCAGTCATTGAATCCCAAAAATCAAAATCAAGTTTCTTAATTTCGATTACTTGCTCTGATTGCATGCCAAGTCCAAAATCATAAATATATTCTGCCAGTTTTTTCCCATCAATAAGTACAATTGTTGTTGAACCATTTAAATTCTCAACGTAATCAATTGCCCCTTTTGAAAAATAGGAAGTTGTAATAAATACTCCTTTATTTGATTGAGCAACTGCTAATGCACCAACAAACTTTTGAATATCCTCTCTGCCGATCGGAATATCTAATTTATACCTTTTTGCTTGAATATTAATGCGTCCAAAACCTAAGATGTCTTCTTTTATTGTGCCATCAATACCTCCATCATTTGAAACTTTTGTAACTAATCCGGAGTTTTTAATTTCTCCTCCATATCCCATTTTTTGTAATAACACTACTACTAATTTCTCAAATTCAGTTGGAGTTTTGCTTAAAATTGTTGTTAGTATTTCTGAATATATATTTTTAAGAATATTGGTATATGATAAGAATAACTTCTCTTCTGGTGTCGAAGATTGTAGTGGGGTATCAATATCTACAATTAAATCTTCATGTATAGGTCGACTTGTTCTTTCTTGATAAGTTGGAATGACTTTTAAAGTCCGTAAATTAATTTCAGTAGGATTATTTTTAAGAAATATTTCACCTGCTTTTGTAATATTAAAATAACTTCGTTTTGTGTTCTCAATTAATCCTGCCATTTTTAAATGCGATTTTGCCCAGGCAACTCTATTAGTAAATGTCTTTGCGGTTCCACTTGGCAGATATTGATTCAACTCATCCTCTGTTAAAACAAATAGTTTTGCTAATCTTTCGTTTGTCTCAGCAGTTGAGTGTTCTAATCCATCTGAGATAATATTCATAAACGGAAGCATAATTTTCTGAAAGTCAGGTATCATTTCGAATTTATGTTAGTAAAGTTCACTTATAAGTTCTTAAAATTATTCATGTAATTACTATTACAGATATTGAAAGGTCGTTGTCAATGTTTTCCGGTTTTAGAAAAGTGTATATTTCATCTTGAATCTAATACTTTCATAGAATCTGTATTTATTTGTATTTCAATTTTTTAGGGTCTTGTCGTGTATCAAAGACTCTCAAAATTTCTATTCTGTTTTTTGTTTCACGATAAAAGATTGTATTGTATTTTGTTACAACACATTTACGCACTTTATTTTTCTTATTAACTATTGGAAATTGTTTAGGATTGTTGGAAATCTGAAAAATGAGACTTTCAATATTATCGAGAAAAGCAAATTCAATTTGCTCATTCCATGCTAAGTGCAAATAATCAATCGTGTTTTCAATGTCGGCTACAGATAATGTAGACCAAATTATTGACTTATACATGTGATTATTTATGTCTTAATTTACTCATTACTTGTTCGTGAGGAATCCCTTTCCCTGCAGCAATTTCATTTATGGCAGCTCTAATGCCTTCTTGTTCAGGTTTACTGACACCTATCCATTCGTCAGAATCTTTTTTGCTGTTAATATAATTTTGCATGATGCCGTAGAATTCTTTCAATTTAACAGAATCAAAGGCATCAACCTGACGAAATATTTTTAATTTGATCTCTTCTGTACTCATATTTCTCATTCTTAAGTTATTAAAAAATAATAAGGCACTTTATATTAATTCTTTTATAAATACAAAGATAAGATTAGTTTTGTTTAAAATCTTTCATTTGAAGGAAATTTATGAAGTTATGACTCTTGATATTTAAACTATTATTCGTTCATTTTTATTACCCCTATCAACACTTTTTCTTCCTTTTCCCAGCATAATTCTTCTTTTGCTTTAACTGTATTTTGTTTCACTCGATTATAACGTTTTTCGTCACTGAAAATAGATGTTATAACCGATGCAATATGTTTTGGATCATGGTTTTGTATATAATAACCAATGTCGTATTGATCGATAATTTTTTTCAACTCAATTAATTCGGATGATAAAACGGGAATGCCCGAATGAATATAATCAAACAGTTTATTGGGCAATGAAAAATGATAATTCAGGTTGGTATCTTTGTCAATGGCAAGCCCCAGGTCACTGTTCATAGTATATTGACGCAACTCTGCAAAAGGCATCTTAGGTTTGAAAATTACTTTATCCTGCAGGTTATTCTTTTCTATAATTTTATGCAGTGTCGGAAATACATCTCCGCTACCCACAATCAGAAGGACTGTATCATTCAGATATTGCATAGCCAATACTGCTTCTTCAGCACCTCTTTCTATATTAATTCCTGTCCCTTGTAAAATTAGAATGTGCTTATTCATTGGCAACCCTAATTGTATCCTGGTTTTCAACCTCTCCACTGTAAAAGTGAGTGGTATATTCCGGCTGACATGAACCGTTTTGTTGTATTTATCACCATAGAGTTTTGCAATGGATGAATTTACAGTAAGTATATCGGTGAGTTTAGGAAAAAAGTAATCTTCAATTTTTTTCCAGATAGTTTGGGTAAGTTTTCTGTTGACAAGTTCAGGAGTCTCTGTATAATATTCATGAGTGTCGTAAATAATTCTTTTGTTCCGGATTTTAGCTGCCAGATATGCTGCAGGAAGAGTATCCAGATCGTTGGCAAATATCAGATCAACTTTTGTTGTCATTAAATACAAAAACAACCGGATATTAAATTCAGCATAAAACTGAGGACCTTTACGAAACCATAGTTTTTTACGTAAAGTAAAGTAAGTCCGTTCCAATGGTACGCTTTCAGGCAATAATATTCCTGTTTCTTTGACCCAATAACCACATTTCTGGAGAGTCATGCAAGTCTTATGTACACGTTGATCATTACTCAGGTCATTGGTTACACATACTACTGCTGTTTTTTGCATGATAAAGTATATTGAACTATTCTGAAATTATTATATTTAAATTAATCAACCAATCACCTAACCAACCAACCAATTAATTAATCACCCAATCACCCAATTAACCAATCAACTTAATCAACTTCACCACCATTATCAACCAGCTTTTTTGTTTTCAGATACTTGATAATATCCTGATAAAGTTTGCGATGATAGGATTGTGTAGTATCTTCAACAGAGGTATTATGCCATAACAGGACCAATTCGCCATTCCAGCTTTCCACCATGTTAATCAACCGTATGCAATATTCATAGGCATCGTGCGAATTCATATACATGTATCTTTTATCACTTAAACTACTATCCATAATTGTGAGAGGATGCAAAGTAAGTGTGGTAAGTTGTTGCGTTACCGGATTAATCCATTTGACAGGTCGGCATGTACCCAGACGAAATCCTGCTACATCAGCATATCCCAGTGTGAAATCATCCGTTATACCTACATTGATTAATGTTTGCATATCCTGAGGTTCACGTGTATCGAGGTAGTGATGTCGGTTATAAGTTGTTTTCTTCTTCGAAATCCGCTCCAGGTGTTTTTTCTCTTCTGCAATTCTTGAAGGATGTATCCCTGCTTCATAACTGGAATGTAGTCCGATAATTATATTTTTCTTTCGGCAAAGGCTTAATAATGATTGAAAATCCTGTATATGATGCGTTATAAACGGTTTATCTTCTTTATGTTTACCACCTCCGACTTTAATAAAAACAATGGGTTCGCAACGGTCAGATCCTAATGCTAGTCTCACAGTGTTGTCGAGTTTAAACAACCAGGGCAGGGTATACCAGGGGTCATTTCTTAATCCGCCAAAATAACTTTTAATAGCCATATTCCCTTCCTGTGGACGTCTGATTCCTCTTAAAATCCCTCCCATAAAACCTCTGAAATTGCGGTAATGGGACAGTTGATCAACATCGTGTGTAAGGTATATTTTCCGAATCTGTTTTAAAGGTTCCTCCACTTCACAACCAGCTGCACGAAGTTGAATCCTTAAAATTTTACTATATTCTTCTACTAGTGGTGAATCAATAAAACCTGCTCTGTAAGGTAATGATTCTATTCCTGGAAAACGTCCATACATATCCCGCACGTCATCACGAACCATTTCTTCATAACGGGTTATCAGAAAATAGGTACTGGCAATTAAATCGGAATGTAAAATCCGGATACCGTCAATTTCTTCTACTAAAGGGGTTCCGAAAAGAATCGGCGCTTCTTCCCAAATTTGTAAAGGTAGTTGTGGCAGTGATTTGGAAGTACCGTAAATCTCCGGTAAGAAAAAATTTGAAGGTATAATAACCAGTTTATACTGGTGAAACTCATTGGGATCATTAGTATAACCTACCTGTGACAGTAGTTCATTTGAAATTTTTTCTCCTGACAGAAAACGGATAATATATTGTATTGTGTCGATCATTTTGGAAAATAGTAATGTGCTTTGGCAGAATTTTAGTAACCGGTCTTATCTCAGTCTCTTTTTCTGTATGTGGGTAAATGTTAAGACAACAGCTAATAAAAGTCCCAATAGCAAGTCCTTATTTGAAAGTAAACCAAAATATTCTTCTTCTGTCGGGAGATGATGCGTTACTTTTCTTAAAACAATAGCAAGAATTGTATATATTATAAATACACTTACCCCATAGAGTACAATCTTTACTTTTGGATGCATTGGAAATTTTTATTAATAGATTGGTATATGATAAAATGTATTGAATGTTTATTTTGATAGGTTTGTATTAAAACAGATCGTATTATAAATGAATTGAATCTTATTTTAAGTGAATTCAAATCAATTCATCATCGATTATTTATATAAATGCCAAAAGTAATCAATTTTTTCAAAACTATATTTACAGAATGAATAAATATGATGAGAAATGAGGAAAGAAGGAGAAAGAAGTAAGAATTAAATCAGAAGTGAGAGTTTGAAGTTTGAAAGTTTTGAAGAGTTTCGATAAATCGGAATGTCGAGTACTCCATTTGAAAAGTAGCGGGTACAGCAGCCTTTTGTCTTGGTTCCTGGTTCTTTTAGTCGCCCTCCCACATCTAAGATACATGTTTTTTGCAATCAACACCAAGTGGGAGGGCGACCTTCAGCCAATTGTCGCCCTCCCACTTATTGTTCAACCTATAAATGATTCAACATCAGAAGTGGGAGTGCGACTAAAAAGGTTTAAAGTTTGAAGAGTTTGAAAGGTTTGAAGAGTTTGAAGTTTGAAAGGTTCCTGTTTTCATAGTCTTTGTTCTTTTGTACATTAGTCTCACTCCCACATCTAAGTTTCATGTTTTTTGCAATCAACACCAAGTGGGAGGGCGACCTTCAGCGATATGTCGCCCTCCCACTTATCGTTCAAGCTATAAAAGATTCAATATCAGAAGTGGAGTGCGACTAAAAATGTTTAAAGTTTAAAGTTTGAAGAGTTTGAAAAGTTTGAAAGGTTTAAAGAGTTTTGCAATCTATAGTCTTTACTCAAAGTTCAAAGCTCAACGCTCAAAGCTCAACGCTCAATACT
>Ga0302288_1002122_pt1 | contig 11953 bp, 10 predicted proteins | sample III_Fen_N1_1_FD_194549 | JGI IMG/M metagenome (GOLD analysis project Ga0302288, IMG submission 194549) | Peat permafrost microbial communities from Stordalen Mire near Abisko, Sweden - III_Fen_N1_1 | ecosystem: Environmental > Terrestrial > Soil > Wetlands > Permafrost | place: Sweden: Abisko...
CCAAACGACCGCGCCTGGTGGCAGTTCAGTCGGAAAACTGCGATGGAATTGTGACCGCTTTTCACCAACATTTAACCAAATCGGAGCCGGTTGACAAGGGTTTCACCATCGCCAACGGACTGCGCGTTCCGAAATCGTTTGCCGACAAGCTGATCCTGAAAATCCTGCGTCAGTGCAATGGAACAGCCATCAGTGTGTCGGATGTTGAAATCAAAGAATCGTTGAACGAAGTGGCACGGCTGGAAGGCATGTTTATTGCTCCTGAAGGCGCCGCTCTATGGGCAGCCCTCAAACGACTTAAATCGGAAAACTGGATTGCGAAAGATGAAAAAGTAGTTCTAATCAATACAGGAAGCGGCTACAAATACTTGGAAAATATTTTTGCCGGAGAATATATTTAAGCCTGATTTTTCCATACCACAGATTACTCAGATGAACACAGATTGAAAACTTACTTTATACATTAATCTATGTAATCTGTGGTGTTTTACTTTTGAACTTTGTGGAAATATCAAGTAACCACTAATGTAACATTCGTGGGATGTCAGGTTATTTTTTTCGACAGGATAGCGTCAAAAATAAAGTCAACTAATGATAAGGATAAACGATGTAAAACAGGAGCGATATTGCAGCCAGGAACCAAAGGGCTTTTGGAACCTCACGGACACGACCTGTGGCAAGCTTAAGCAACGGATGAACGATAAGACCTGCGGTTATACCGACACCTATGTTGTAACTGAAGCTGATAAGGGCTAACGTCAGGAAGGCTGGAACAAGCTCGGTAAAATCATCGAAATCGATTTTAGCTGCCGACTTAATCATAAAACATCCAATCAGGATCAGCACAGGCCCGTATGCCTGAGGTGGCGTTACGGTTAAGATAGGTGTAAAAAATAAAGCCAGCAGAAACAAAATTGCAACCACGACTGCGGTAAAACCAGTGCGACCGCCTTCTTCGATTCCAGAAGCCGATTCAATATAAGCACCTGTGGTAGTCGTACCCAAAAAGGGAGCTACCATATTGGCCAAAGCGTCGGCAAGTAAAGGCTTTTCGATGTCGGGCAGGTTTCCCTTCTCATCGAGAAACCCGGCGCGCGCTGAAAGCCCTATAAGAGTTCCGATGGTATCAACGAAAGCCATCACAAATACAATGAGTACTATTGGGAGTGCCTTGATGGTAAGTACCCCAGCAATATCAAGTTGGCCAAAGATTGGACTGAGCGAAGGAGGGAGACTCACAATACTCTGCGGTAAAGAGGTTAAACCTAACGCCATGGAAACGCCCGTAACAGTTAATATTCCAATAATAAGAGCACCACGAACACGTTTTGCTGTTAGAAACGCAATCAGAAAGAATCCGGCAATGGCAAGAAGAGTAGTTGTATTGGAGAGGTGTCCCAGGCTAACCGGAGCCCCAGGAGAACCCACTACCACAATACCGGTGTCGTTAAGCCCGATGAAAGTCAGAAACAGTCCGATGCCTACTGTAAAGGCAAGTTTGAGGTTCAGTGGAATGGCCTCAGCAAGCCATCCGCGAATGCGCAATATGGTGAGGATGGTAAACACAACACCCGCCAGAAAAATAGCGCCCAAAGCCGCCTGCCATGTATATCCCAATACCTTAACCACTGTAAAAGCAATAAAAGCATTTTCGCCCATGTAGGGAGCAATGGCAAAAGGGCGTTTGGCAATAACTCCCATTATCAGTGTTCCGAATGCTGCTGATAAAATGGTGGCAGTCATAGATGCTCCTTTAGGTATCCCAGCTGCTTCCAAAATAGCCGGGTTCACCACGATAATGTAGGCCATGGTTAAAAAAGTAGTCAGACCGGCCAGAATTTCGGTCCGGTAGTTCGTACCCTTTTCTGAAAACTGGAAATAGCGATGCATAGTAATTATTTATTAGACTTGAGTTTAGATAGAAAAGATAATACAACGGTGGCCGAATTATCGGCAGCGAGCTTGCCAAAAGTATGACCTTCGTTCTTTCCAGGACCTCCACCAGCAAGATCTGAAAGTGATCTGAAGGCGATAAACGGAATTCTATGGACGTAAGCAACAAATGCTACGGCAGTAGTCTCCATATCCAGCGCATCAGCGTGAAAGGTATTCCATACATAAGTGCGGTATTCGGCATTATCTACGAAGGTTGAGCCGCTCACCCCATTGCCACCTACCACCAGACGGGGCTGGTGATCCAGACAGTCCTTGTCATTTACGCAACGTTTAAGAGGAATATCCTTGGATAGTTCTTTAGCCACTGCAAGTAACGTACTGTCCACCGGAAACCAAAATCGCCTCTCCAAACTGTCGGGCTTGTTTCCCACACGGGCTACCGAAATATTCTTAGGAAAAATCATCCCAAAGTTAGGATACTCACTCTTGCGAGTATCAACATCCCATCCTGTATCAGTTTTGCGTGCAAAGCGTTGTTCCTGATAATTACCCCACCGGGCAGCTACCGTAACGTCGCCTACCCGCAAATCAGGATTCACTCCACCAGCAATTCCGGAGAATACAATCGACTCGATCCGAAATTTATTGAGGAGTGACTCTGTGGTCATCGTTGCATTTACCATGCTGGAGCCGCTCAAGAGCAATACCACATTGTGCCCACGAAGTCTGCCAAGTAACAACGTACGTCCGTTTACCTCAGACCGCGAAGTCAGTTCAGCGCTATCGCGAAGTTTGGCAAGTTCGGCATCGAATGCAGAAATAACGGCTATTCGGGAAACTGTATCATTCACAACCAACGGAAGTGATTGATATTTGGATTCTTCTCTGTTGCCCGCGTAACCGAATAGCGCCGAAAAAAGAAATATAAATGCAATAAGTTTTTTCATCAAGCTTGTTATTTAGCCACCTCCAGCCCTCCCCCGAAAGGGAAGGCTAAAAATCGGCAGTGTTTTTATTTTTGGTTTAATTATCATCCATCTGTATGTCAAATTTTTGTCATGGAGGGTTTCAATGTTTCTTGCACATCAAGTCCGGTTATTCCTACAATCCGATGGTAAATTTGATCTTCGGTCATGTGTTCAGGTATTACATATTCCCGGTCACGATTTAATCTTTGAGAAAGGGAATACCAGCTCCGCATTTCATTTTCGCCATAATGGGCAACGTTGCTTTTTGTTTTGTGCCGGATAAGTGTTTCTTCAAAACTTAAATCGAAATAAAAAGCAAAACTCTCTCCTTTATGACTGGCAATTAACCTTTCAAGAATATCCTGATACGATTTGTTCGATAAAATACCCTCTATTATTACATCATATCCGGCCAACAGCGAAATTGAAGTATTGTACTCAATCATTTTATGAATAAGCTCCGAATTTGCCCGGCTCCCTTCGTCAGTTTGGCTGAAAATAAAACGATAATCATCCTGTCGGATTAGTACCATTTTTGATTTTGAAGCATTTAACAACCTGTTTGCCAGGGTTGTTTTTCCTGAAGCAGAAGGCCCACGGATTATAATCAGCTTGTTATTCATACAAATCAGTGTACTTATAACCATTCCCTGATAAAAATGTCAGAGCATTACAACCCGAATTCAGCTTTAATATCGTCAACTTTGTCCGTTTTTTCCCAGGTAAAGAGTTCAACCGTTTCAGTAAACTCTTTCCCATTTCCATCGATAAAAGTTTTTTTTACGAGTACCGGGGTGCGGCCAACATGACCATAAGAAGCAGTTTCTTCGTAAATTGGGAAACGCAATTTCAAACGTTCTTCAATCGCTTTTGGTCGAAGATCGAACAATTTTTCAATTTTAGCAACAATCTCATCATCGCTTAATTGAACTTGAGCCGTTCCGTAAGTATTGATGTACAAATTTAATGGCTTGGCAACTCCAATGGCATAGGCTACCTGTACCAGCACTTCATTGGCAAGACCTGACGCCACAATGTTTTTGGCAATATGACGGGCTGCATACGCTGCCGAGCGATCGACTTTTGACGGATCTTTACCCGAAAAAGCTCCGCCACCATGAGCGCCTTTTCCACCGTAAGTATCCACAATAATTTTTCGTCCGGTCAAACCGGTATCGCCATGAGGTCCGCCAATTACGAACTTTCCGGTTGGATTAACATGCAAAATGACATCATCTTTGATCAGTTCGGCAAATTGGGGATCCAATGCTTTTACTCGTGGAATCAATATCTTTTGTACGTCTTCGCGGATTTTGGCAAGCACTTCTTCATCAGCTTGTTGTTGCGTTTTGGTGGCTGAAGGTTTTACAAAATCGTCGTGCTGGGTCGAGACAACAATGGTATGAACCTTCACTGGACGATTGTTGTCGTCATATTCCACCGTTACCTGCGATTTTGAATCGGGACGTAAATAGGCAATTTTCCCTTCACGACGAATAACTGCCAATTCCTGAACCAAGGCATGAGAGAGATCCAAAGAAACCGGCAATAAGTTCCTGGTTTCGTTGGTGGCATAACCGAACATCATGCCTTGATCGCCTGCTCCCTGATCAATCGGATTGGCACGTTCAACGCCCTGATTGATATCGCTCGACTGTTCGTGCAAAGCGGAGAAAATACCACACGAATCGCCATCGAATTTGTATTCGCTTTTGGTATAGCCAATACGGTTAATTACTTTACGGGCAACTTCCTGCACGTTTACGTACGCTGTTGATTTTACTTCGCCAGCCAACACTACTTGTCCGGTTGTTACCAGCGTTTCGCAAGCAACTTTTGAGTTTTTGTCCTGAGCCAAAAAGTTATCCAGAATGGCATCTGAAATTTGATCGGCTACTTTGTCAGGATGCCCTTCGGACACCGATTCGGATGAAAATAAATATCCCATTTTATTTGATTTATATTAAATTGATTTATTTGAGTATTTTACTAGTCTCTTTTTTAATTAGTGCTGCCACGGTTGTATTATTCAGCTTTGCTTCATCACGATAATACTCATCGACAAAGCGTGAATCGTAGAATTTTTGGATTGAATCAGCGAGTGTGCCTTGTTGCGGAATTGCTTTTAATTCTTTCAAAAAATCAACAATCTGAGTATAACTTACTACAACAGAATCATTTATGCCTAAATATTCACTTTTGCTTAAGTTTCTACCATATTGTCTGGTCAAAATATCTTTAGGGAGTTCTTTATAGGTTAACTGTGACTTAATCAAATCGACAACCTTATCCGTATTATGTATTACCCATGAATTAGCTTCGTGATAGGTTGCTATTATTGGCTTTATGACTTCCGGATGATTCCTGTATATATCGCCTGAAACAAGCACAACCGATGAATAGGCTTTAACACAATGTGAGCCCTTTAATTTTGACGCAATTCTTCTTTCCTGAAGCAAGGATATTGTTGGTTCACTAAATACTGAAGCATCTATTTCTTTTGCTGCAAGAGCTGCAAGAGCATCTCCATTAGGAATATTAACAGATTTGACATCCGTTACCTTCATCCCGGCCTGACGAAGCGCCAGAAAAAGCCAGTGTTGATTGACTCTGCCGATATTAACTCCCACTTTTTTCCCTCTTAAATCCTGAATTGTTTTAATTTTTTGTGAATCAGCTACCATCAACCATGTATCCTGAGGACTTACAGGTAAATTCGCAACTGCCTTCACATCTACCCCTTTTAACCAACCAGTAACGGCCGGTTGATCTCCAAGCTCAGCAACATCAATCCGATTGGAAAGAAACAATTCAATTATCGTATTGCCATTATCACTAACTACATATTCAACCTTGGCTTTGATGCCATTTTTTGTAAACAAATTTTCGTACTTCGTGTAAAGTACTAATGCATTTGTAACACCCCGGCAACCAACCCTGAATACTTTTAACGGTTCTGACTTTTTTACATTTTCTGTACAGGCGCTAATACCAGCTACTAATACAAACACACTCATTATTTTACAAATAATTTTCATAAAAAAACTCCTTTTCTTTTTATGAATCAACAAATGCCAACCATTTAATAATCAATTGGGTTGCATTTTTTTTGATTCATGTTATCACTTAAGTTAGTCACTTTTTGTTCTTTTGCTTCTATCGCTCTCCCTTTTTATTATTTCGGCTACGGTAGTATTATATCGTTTTGCTTTGTCTTCATAATATTCATCTACAAAGCGTGAATCGTAAAATTTCTCAGTAGAATCGGCTAGTGTTCCGTATTGCGGTACAACTTTTAAGTCTTTCAAAAAACCAATTATTTTTTTATACCCCACTTTTGCTGAATCAGTAAAACCAATGTATTTAACCTGACTGAGATTTCTGCCGTACTGTCTCGTCAAAACATCTTTTGGAAGATCTTTGTAAGTTATCTGAGACTTGATAACATCTATCACTTTATCCGTATTATCAATCACCCATGAAGTGGCATCCCAATAAGTTGCAATTATTGGCTTTATTACTTCCGGATGATTTCTATATATATCGCCCGACACCAGCAATATGCCACAATTTGTTCTCGGGCAATAAGACCCTTTTAATTTTCTGGCAATCTTTCTTTCTTCTAAAAGTGAAATAGTAGGTTCACTCAATACTGCGGCATCTATCTCTTTAGTCATCAATGCAACAGATGCATCGCCACCTAGCACATTTAACATTTTAACATCACTAATCTTCATCCCCGCCTGATCAAGAGAAAGGAAAAGCCAGTGCTGACTGGTTGTTCCGATTTGTACGGATATTTTCTTTCCTTTCAAATCCTGCATGGTCTTTATTTTTTGCGAATCAGCAACTATTATCCAGGTATCAGTGGCTTTTCGCGGGAAATTTGCCACCGCTTTAACATCAACACCCCTTAACCACCCCATAATTGCAGGCTGATCGCCAAATGCAGCAACATCTACCTGGTTGGCAAGAAATGCTTCGATTAATGCAGGCCCATTTGAGCTTTTTACATATTCTATCTTTGCATTTATACCGTTTTTTCTGAACAAATCAGCATACTTTGAATAGACTGTCACTGGATTCGTTACCGGAAAATAACCAACACGAATCACCGTCAGAGGGGCAGTTTTTTCATGTCGGTTAACACATGCAATTAGCTGAACCACAACTACAAGAATAAATATTATTCTATATAAAATTTTCATTTAATTTTATGAGTTTTATTGGCAATGTGAGTTCAATCCTAAATATAATAGTCAAGCAGTTGACTATCATCTTTGAAAATCACTTTGTATATTTCCCTTTTAATTTCTGAAAATGCCTCGCTACTTCGGTCGCGTGGACGTGATACATTTACATTGATAATCTTACTGATTGTACCTGGCCGTGATGACAATACAACAACCCTGTCAGCCAAATAGATAGCCTCATCAACATCGTGTGTCACCAACAATACCGTAGTTTTTTCGGTCTCCCAGATGCGTAAAAATTCCTGCTGCATTTGCAATCGGGTAAGGGCATCGAGCGCCCCAAATGGTTCATCAAGCAAAAGTATTTTCGGATAGTTAACCAATGCCCGTGCGATACTGACCCGTTGTTGCATTCCTCCAGAAAGCTGGTGTGGGTACGATTTGGCAAAACCGCTGAGGCTTACCAATTCGATATGTTCGTCAACTATTTTTTTCTTTTCTTGAGGCGAAAGTTTTTCATTAACAAGTCCGAAAGCAATATTTTCTTCAGCTGTAAGCCAAGGGAAAAGCCGGGCTTCCTGAAAAACCATTCCTCTGTTTATGCTCGGACCTTTAATTCTATTTTCTCCAAGTTTAATATCCCCGGAAAAATCAATTTCGAGTCCAGCTATTAACCGCAACAAAGTACTTTTTCCGCAACCACTGGCACCAACAAAAGTAACAAACTCACCGGGCTTGATAGTTAGGTTCACATTCTTCAACGCCTGTACATCACCATTTTCAGCTTTGTAGGTTTTATTCAAATTTTCGATGAATAATGTTTCTAAAGTTTCCATATCTATTTTAACCTCCCTTTTCTATTACTACTTTTATTACTTTTATTCCACTTAATCAAATGGTCTTCAATAAAATTGAATATTCTTTCAATAATCAAACCTATAATACCAATTGCGAAAGTCCCGACAAATGTTATGTCAGGTTGCCACATTTCCCGGGAATACATAAGAAGAAATCCGATACCAGATGTAGAAGCAATAACCTCTGCTGCAACAACAGCTCCCCAGGCCATACCCATTCCAATTCTCAAACCTGTAAAAATTGAAGGCAATGCAGAGGGCAATACTACTTTGGTAAGTGTCTGGTACCTGTTTTTTTCAAGAATTAGAGCTACTTCAAGGTATTTCTTATCAACTGTTTTAACGCCTGCGATTACATTTAACAATACTGGCCAAAAACAACCAATAGCAATAATAGTCGTCTTGGTTGTTTCACTAATACCCAGCCACAAGATGATCAAAGGCAACCAGGCAAATAAAGGGATTGGGCGCAAAAATTCCAGAAGCAACGTTGTTGCCTGATCAAAACGTTTAAATATCCCTATAAGAAGACCCAATAGAAGACCCAATCCGGCACCAACAGCATACCCTTTCGTGATGCGATAAAGACTTATACCAATATGATGGATTAATTCACCAGATTTTAACTGATAATAAGCTGCTTTTAAAATTGCCGATGGAGCAGGAAGTATTAGTGGTTTTAGATACCCTAACTGACTGGCAGTTTCCCATGCTATAATTAAAAGTAGAGGGGGTAGGACTTTAATTAGCCAAAGCTTATTTAAGATCGTTTTATGAGCTAGAGCAACAATCCAAAAGATTATTGCTCTAGGGTTATATGACTTTATTGTATTCATTTTTAATTTCTATTTTAAGATGGTTTTATTTTATTCCTCAACAATAATTTCACATTGTTTGAAAATGGGAAGAAATGTTGGAGAGGTATTATAATACGCTCAGAAGTATCCCATCTTTTCATGCATGGATTGAACCATCAGCATAATTGTATCATCATTTTGATGTTATCTTATGATGTTATAAAATCAAATCTACTGTTGCACAGTTAACACGAAGACAGATTGCAACTGCCTTATCAGCTCATTTATTTTAAAACTGGATATTTCCAGAGTGTAATCTTATCGCCTACAAAATCTCCGGATTTAATTCTGAAAACATTTGAACCATAAAAACTGGAACCAGGGCCTGTAGTTAGTTCAAGCATACCAAAACCATAACGCAGATAAATATCGGTCGCTTTGTCCACCAGTTCCCAGTGGAAGGCGGCCTCCGGACTACGATACCCTTCAAGTGGTGTGCCTGCTTCAGGATGGAAACGACTAAATTTAGCCACAATACCTTTTGATGCGAGGTATTCAACTCCTTCTAAAGTGGAAGATTTAGGCTCCAGTCCGCCAACTATATTCGCGTGTACATGTCCTTTGCCAAATATATCAACAGCAGCCTCAAGCGAATCAATCCAGTGTTGCCAACCGCCATTGCGTTTGTCCTTTCCGGGACAGATATGTGCGAAAAGATTCTTATCCCAAACTTCGATGTTATGTGAAACGTGCGAATATCCTGCTTCTTTATATTTTGGAAGAACCGAAAAATCATTGGGGGCACCAATAATTGCTGTGCCGAAAAAATCGGGATACGTTTTTCTAATCTCCTCAACCACATCAATATAATATTCAAGCTCGCGTCGTTCAGGCACAAAACCACCTGAGATACGGAAATGATTACCATGACCAGCTTTACGGGCTAAATCATAAGCTTCTGCAACAATTTTCGGCGTTAAAATTGGGTTAAGTCGTTCGCCATACTTACCTTCACCAATGTTAATCTTACAAAACAGGCAATCTTCGCCTAAATCCTTTAACGCACATTCCTTACTATATCCAACACTAACTCCACCATGTTGAGTTAGGCTCATTATATTTCGGAATATTTCTCCCGTACTGAGTGTTGTATTGAGTAACGGATTTGTTGCATCAGGTAAAGTAATTACACCGATTCTTGTGGTATCATCGTATAAAACTGGTTCATTACCTTCTACAACAATTGAATACGGGGTCCAACGGGTGAAATGTCCACTTCCATCGTTTCCATGAGGTAACTTAAATGAGAAGAATCCACCTCTTCCATTTTTCTTGGGAATTTCGCCTGTCTGTTCAAATCGAAGTGCATTAATCTCTTCAGCATTAAAATTTATACCTTTTTCGGTCAGATCAAAGCCCAATCTTGCCTCTTTCAAGAGGATTTCTTTTATAGTTGCCTTGTCTTGTTTTGCAATTTCTTTTACTTCTGACATTTCTTTTGTTTTTGAATAGTTATTAAGCAGGTATTTTTAAAGCTGGATATTTCCATGGAGTTAATTTATCTCTCTCAAAATCACCTATTTTAATTCTGAAGATATTGGAACCTTGAAAGCCTGAACCAGGTCCGCCTGTTAGTTCATTCATGGTAAAACCATAACGGATAAAAATATCGGTCGTTTTATCGACTAAATCCCAGTGGAAATCAGCAGTCGGGCTACGATAGCCTTCAAGCGGAGTGCCTTCTTCCGGACGGAATCGGCCATAAGTAACGACAACACCTTTTGAGGCAAGGTATTCAACACCTTCTAACGTTGAAGCTTTAGGTTCCAAGCCTCCAATCATGTGAGCATGAACCTTTCCTCTTCCAAAGATATCCACTGCAGCCTCAAGCGAATCAATCCAGTGCTGCCAGCCGCCATTGCGTTTGTCCTTGCCAGGGCATATATGGGCAAAAATATTCTTATCCCAAATTTCAATATTATGAGAAATACGTGAATATCCTGCTTCTTTGTATTTTGCCAGAATTGAAAAATCGTTTGGCGCGCCAATAATTGCAGCGCCATAAAAATCAGGATATGTTTTTTTTATTTCTTCAGCTACATCAATGTAATATTCGAGTTCGCGCCGTTCAGGCACAAAACCACCTGAAATACGGAAATGATTACCTACACCTGCTTTACGGGCTAAATCATAAGCTTCAGCAACAATTTTAGGAGTCAAGATCGGGTTAAGTCGTTCGCCGTACTTACCATCGCCAATATTAATCTTACAAAACAGGCAATCTTCACCTAAATCTTTTAACGAACATTCTTTACTATACCCAACATTAACACCACCATGTTGAGTTAACCCCATTATGTTGCGAAAAATTTCGCCTGTACTTAGTTTTGCATTAAGCAACGGATTTGGTGCATCCGGGAAAGTAATTTCACCGATCCGAGTATTTCCATCGTATAAAATAGGTGTATTGTCTTCTACAACAACAGAATATGGTGTCCATGGAGTGTAATGTCCACTTCCGCTATTCCCATGAGGTAATTTAAAAGATAACGATCCACCCCTACCATTAGATCTTGGAAGTTCACCAGTTTTGGCAATCCGAAGCTTGGCTATTTCTTCTTTATTATAAGAAATACCTTTTTCCCAAAGGTCAAAACCCAACCGGGCTTCGTTTAAAAGAATCTCCTTGACGGCTTCCTTTTCCTGTTTTTGAATTTCTTTTACTTTTGACATTTTATGTTTGATTTTGATTGTTTAAACTGGTTTTATTTTAAAGCAGGGTATTTCCATGGAAGAAGTGTATCACCCTCAAAATCACCGGTTTTAATTCTGAAAACATCTAACCCACCGAAACCGGAACCCGGGCCACTGGTTAAATCGAGTGCAGTAAAACCTCTATTGATGTAGATATCGGTAGCTTTATCGACTAATTCCCAGTGGAAATCGGCAGTTGGAGTGCGATAGCCTTCAAGCGGAGTACCTAGCTGAGGACGGAACTTACTAAATTTGGCGGTAACACCTTTTGATGTTAAATACTCGATTCCTTCCAACGTTGATGATTTTGGTTCCAGGCCTCCAATTATTTGGGCATGTACTTTACCTTTTCCAAATATTTCAACTCCGGCTTCAAGCGAATCAATCCAATGTTGCCATCCACCATTGCGTTTGTCTTTTCCGGGGCAGATGTGTGCAAATACATTTTTGTCCCATATTTCAAGGTTATGAGAAATACGCTCATAACC